>CETC01063205.1_pt1 | contig 48425 bp, 42 predicted proteins | sample 326911 | NCBI WGS metagenome assembly CETC01 (sample SAMEA2622694, study PRJEB7988) | marine metagenome | isolation source: saline water (ENVO:00002010), including | reverse complement strand
AACCCGCGACCTCCGATGTGACAGACCGGTATCTTAACCAACTCGACCACAACCCCACTGTTTGGTACCCGAAACCGGTCTCGAACCAGTGACCTCCTGTGTGTAAGACAGGCGCTCTCCCAACTGAGCTATTCGGGCATTGTGCAATGCTTCACAGCATGGCTTTTTAACTTGGAAGGGGTAGAAGGACTCGAACCTTCGATCCAGGGATCAAAACCCCGTGCCTTAACCAACTTGGCTATACCCCTACAATGTATTTGTGACAATGACGCTGTCATTATCACGTAATGGCGGACGGTGTTGGATTTGAACCAACGCGGGAGGAAACCTCCGGCAGGTTAACAGCCTGCTGCCATCGACCACTCGGCCAACCGCCCTTTGTTCATTACGCCGCTTTTGGCAACGTATCATTCAGTCCGTTCGCATCCAGGTACGCATTCATTGATGCATAACCGTACGCTTTTGCAATGGTATCCATTGCGGCCTCAATGCGATCTAAACACATCATCGCTAATCGGTACTGTTCTTCTCGCATTTTTTTCGCTCCTAAAACGAAAAACCCCTTGAGATTTCTCCCAAGGGGTTTCGGTCATTTGACTTCCCTTGGGTGCCGTAGCACCCAAGTGATGGTGTCTACGACATTAAGATGATATTATCATCCGCCTGATTGCCGACTACTTGCGCAGCCACAACTATCCCGCCCTGGCGTATCGCCTGGGTAGCACGTTGTTGATTGTTGGCATTCAGTAAGAACATAATAGTCTCTCAAATAAAATTTAATTTGCAGCAGTTGCTGCGATATGTGAAGTAATATACTACACATTCTCAATAACGCAAGCTTTTTTTTGATTTTTTTTGAAATAATTTTTTCGCCTACTTTGTGATACCATGACATCCTTCATTAGTAAGCAGTCTGGAAGCTACGTTTTGACAAGGAAAACTCCATATTACCTCGCGGCCTTTATCGTTATATCGGCGCTGTGTTTTTTTTATCTTGAGCATCGTTCAAGCAAACAGATTAGCGTTGATATCGCTTACCTTAATGCAGATGTGATCACGATAAAATCCGAGGTGTCTGCTGAAGTTTTGTTTTCTAACGCCAACATCGGCGACTCAACCACACATCAAAAAGAAGTCATCCGCCTCGATGACACACGCTGGCAACAAGAGTTAATCGACATAGAACACGAGATCAAAATAAATCAATTTGCTCTTGAGCATGCAACCAAAGAAGAGCAGGCGCTTAAAAAGAGGTTGATTGAGATCAAAAAACAAATAGACGTTGTCCGCGATTTCATTTCAGTTGCAAAGGCGCGGCATGATGCCACCTTGTTAGCGCTGTCTGAAAATGCGGTTTCGAACGATGCTGCAAACAACTCAGAGCTCGCGATGGCTCCACTCTACGACAATCTTTATGATACAAACGCCACAAAGAAAGATGTTGAGGTGCTTATTGAAAAAAGCATCAACCAGCAGCGTGTAGCCAGTGAAAACATCAGGCATCTCGAAGCATCACTTGGTTTGTTATCCGCCTTAAAAAACAAATATCACATTACTATCCCACCTCTAAGCACTATAACAAAAGTAAATGCTTTCAAAGGGAGCGTACTGAAAGAAGGGGATGACATCCTTCAATTTATGAAAAAAGATAACTATTTCATTACGGCCTATTTTTCAGAAACTGAGCTTAATAGATTAAAAAAAGAAAAGCCTGTCCGTGTGAAATTCGATGCCCACCCCAACCTCGTTTACACAGGGACTATAAAATTTGTGAGCCCCGTTGGGGGAGCTTACCTTTCACCCGTATCGCCTAATTACACGTCAGGTCACATCACCAGGATCACTCAGCGCATTCCTGTCAGGATATCAATAAACCCTGATGAACATTCGGCACCCCTTTCCATAGGCATGTCGGCTAAAGTGACTCAGACATTATGAACTCTAACACTCTCGCTACAGCCGGCGCGATAATTTCAAGCTTCGCTGCCATTGTTGGCATCAACGCTATGAGTAATGCGATTGCGCCACTCGCGTTGACGCTCGATGTTCCACTTTACCGTATGAGCGCGATAACGTCGCTATACTTGGTTGCGCAAATAGCATCATTACCGACGTTATCTCTGTGGCTGAAGAATAATTCGCCGGTCACGGTTTCCCGTTATGCATCTTTGATATTTACACTTGCTTCGCTGCTGTGTGCGTTATCCAAAAGCTTCGAGGGGCTGGCTTTTGCTCGCGTGATCCAAGGGTTGTCAAGCGGCATTCTGATTGCCGTGGTGCCCGTGATTATTAAACGTTACCATGACGACAACAGGCATGCCACCTTACTGTCTTATTTTTCGGTCATGGGTGCCACCGCCCCCATTGTAGGGCCTGTGTTTGTTGGGTTTCTGAATTCAGAAACCGTATACCTTATGTTTGTTTTATGTGCAATACTGTCATTTCTAGGGCTTATTCTTCTACATTCCCCTAGCACACCATTGCAAAAAAATGATGATCGTCACTACCGTTACTCAGACGTTGTCGCACTATTTAGTTTATCCTTGGGGCTGGGTGTGCTGATATTTACACTCGATATGGGGCACGACCACGGATGGCTCGAAAGCTCGCTTATTCGCGCGGGTCTCTACAGCGGAACCGTTCTTTTTTTTGCGGGTGTTGTTCATCAAGCAAACAGTCAAACGCCGGTGCTGCCGATAAAACTCCTTTTCTCTTCAAGAGTAGGGGTTATTATTTTGTCTGGTGGGATTATGGGGGCGTTAATTTATGGGTTTATGTACCTTATTCCCTACTATCTTACACAAGCACTTCACGCCCCTCCAGAAGAGGTACTCGTTGTTGTGCTTTACACTAGCATTCCTCAACTTGCGCTACTCCCCTTTTTTCCCCTTCTGAGACGCTATCTATCAATGTTTCTTATTTTACTGATAGGAGGCGTCTGCGTGGCGATTAGTATACTCATGCTGTCATTTATCACTCCCGCATTCACAAGCGACATGTTTTTCCTACCCCAAACACTGCGGGCAATTGGGATCCCTCTTTGCGCAATGTCACTCACCCTTATGCTTGTCAGCAATTCTTCCCATGAGGATATAGGCGAAGCATCGACGCTTTATGCCACCATGCGTGCGTTAGGAGGCGCTGTTAGTATCAGTGCGACCACCGCCTATACAATGTACAAACATGCGTTTTATGCGCAAAGCCAATTTCATCCAGACGCGACACGTTCAAATACAATAAATCACGCATGGCACTACGCATTCGCCGATTCATTTTCATCTTTACTTGTTATCTTTTCTTTTTTTGCGCTACTTGTCGCGCTATGGAAATTGGCCGATGTGATTAAACAAAAGACAGCTAAATCTTTAGTGAATCATGGCGCTCTCGGCAGAACGTTAAAAAAATAAAAACGCGCATTGGTTTTTGTTAATTCTGCTACTATACCCCTCAATAAAAGGATGTTATGTAATATGTTGCTCAAGGATGTAAAATGAAGTTCGGTGTAGAAGAAGAGTTTTTCCTGCTGTCAGACGGCAAGCCACACGAACCTCCAGCCGGACTATTTACAGACGCACGAGGGATGCCATTCTCCCTCAGCCGTGAGCCACACCAGGGCGTAATTGAAGTGATCAGTCCTATTCTTGATTCTCCTCAATCACTTGCCTCACATATCATAAATAGCAGAGAGTGGTTGTTAAAAAAAGCCGAAAATCTCGGATTTACTGTTTTCGCGGGTGGCACTCACCCAACCATCAATCATAAACATGTAAAATTTAGAGACGATTTTCAAGACACAGCATTCATTGAAGAGTACGGCGCCCTCTTTAAGAGCTGCTTAACATTTGGTCAGCATGTGCATATAGGCAGTATTCCCAGAAGCAAAATGCCCAAAGTGTTTAACAGACTGAGGCCTTGGCAGCCCTTCCTCATGGCCTTGGCTGCCAATTCTCAACATTTTGATGGGGAAGATACAGGGATAGCCTGCTACAGGCAGATGCTTTACTCACGCATGCCAAGGACCGGTACACCCCCTCGGATGAACAGCCCAGAGCACTCACTTAGAATAAACGCAACCCTGTTAGAAAAAGGCTGCATTTATCGCCCTACGCTCACATGGCATGATGTTAGGCACCACCCTACCCACAACACGTTTGAATCAAGGGTGATGGACATTCATCCTCGCTCGGAAGGTGCCGCATTCAACGCACTCATCACAGCTCTCGTTGGGCATTTGGCAATAACCTCTCCCTCAAAAGATGCCATTGAACCACTGTCATACTTTATGCCTGATTGGATGATAGAAGAAAATCGCTGGCGTGCAATTCGCTACGGAAGAAAAGCTGAACTCATTACACCTCATGGGGACATAGCCGTTAAAGATATCCTCATCAAACTTTGTGAGGTACTTCCTTCAGAGTGGCACAGCCATCACCCTGAGATACAGCAGCATATTAACAATGAGATTAATAGCCACACATGCCAAAAGGAAATTGAGTATGTTTAACCTTCACTCCGATATCCCTATGGCGGACACAAAAAACTTTATTAAAGAGCGCTTCAATTATCATAAAACATCGAAAATACTGCTCCCATTCCCGCTCTACGTAGGCAGTGGAATGTATCATAAGCTACATGAGTCTGCGGTTGAAATAGCAAATCTCACCACACCTGGGATTTGGAACTCATGCACATTACCACTCCCTAAAGAAACCACCCCTGATTTTATGACCGTTGACTACGCAATAGATAAAAATGGCGATTTAAATGTCATTGAACTCCAAGCATTCCCAAGTGTAACCTTTGCCATGTGGGAGTTGAGTGACTGGTTCACGCAATCACAATGCTCGCAAGAAAAGCGTACCCTGATGCATAATGCGATCGCGGCAAAAAAGGCAAAAGCGCCTGTGATTGTCGACAACCAACTCCATTCATCAGCAACACGGTTTGACTTTATAAGTGCTGCCATGCATTTTGATGTAGCGCATCCAGAAATGCTTTATTGTCAAAACGACAAAGTCCAACTATTACAACACCCAAAAGCAAAACCAGTGACCAGTATTTTCAACCGCATTATCATGGATGCCTGTTCTGAAAATGAAAGGCAATGCATGCTTACACTAATGGCGTCACCTGACATCACTTGGTTTAACCATCCATCTTGGTTCTATCTTATTAATAAAGGAACCATGCGCTACATCTCTCACCGAGACATACCCGAAACAATTGATGCCAATGCCACGCTACCAAAAAACTTGGCAAACTGGGTATTAAAGCGTAATGATGGGTTTTCTTCAAATAGCGTAATCATATCGCCATCCAAAAATGACGTAGTGGCTTCACGAGGCTTCCCCTCGATATTGCAACGTAAAGTGTCGTACACACCGTGCGTCCGCTCTGCACTTTCAGCAAATCCACTGTGTGCTGAGATTCGAGTTATGCTTATGCACAACGCTGCCACGTCCAAATGGGGGCTGCTGTCGATGATGGGGCGCATTACAAAAAATGGAGACACATCCAGGGCCACATCAGGAAGAGGTGACCCAGGCGAAGGCGTTGCCGTTGTTTTGCCTTAAAGGTCGAGTCCAATGATAGGCATTAGCATTTTACACGAATAATATTATCGCCCCTTGAGGACCAAGATTGAAGCTGTTAGCCATAGCCAATAAACGATTATCCAAATCTTCTTTAATTTTATCTTGTATTCAGGTAGGAATGCCTCTTTCATTTGCTGTTATATTGAAAATTCGACTTCCTCTTAATAGATTTGATTTTTTAATCTGCGCCACGTCGAAATCTTCTAAAAGCGACACAACATCAATACTGTCTTTTTGAACTATTTTTTTGTTTTTGGTGTGACACAAAATGATTTTACTGACAGTGACATAAACACGCTCCTCTTGCGTCATCCTAATACACTTTTCGACAAGCTCATTGTTGGCGTTTCACAAAGAGATATGAACCACCAATAGATCAGAAAAGGAATACGGACTGATGTCTACCAGCGCCGCATAATCAGATGTCATAACACACCCCTACGCACACATCACCCAAGTCAACCCCCTCGTCATCCGGATTAAAAAAAGCGCCCCTATGGCCACTCCGACGAGCAAAACAACAGTGATTAACACTGCAATAAATGTCACGATCCTCAACTCTACCAATCTTTTAATCATACTATCCCTTAACAAGCAAACTTAACGAGTCGATCTCCAATTTAACCAAAACAGAAACCAAAAAAACAACTTAAAAAACAAGGTCGCAAAGTTGATGCAAAGCCGACTTAAAACCTGTATATTAAAAAATAAAGACAATTAATGAGAGTCCCATGAAGCTAAGTTCATTGATGCTGTTTAAGTTCATTCTGCCTTTTATGGTTATTTTTTACCTCATAGAGCGCATTTACTTTCCTGACGTAGGGCTATATGCTCTTTTTTTAAGCATGGATTTTTCAGAAGAACGCCCGTGGTACATCGCCATGATGGCGACTTTACTGACGATATATGCCGCCAGTTTCATCTATGAAAAAACCAAAAAAAAAGAAAGGAGAACGCTTTTTGATGCGACGCTAAGTTTGTTCATTATGATGGGCTTTGCACTGCTTGCAGCTCACCTACTGGGAACGGGTTTCGAGCTTAAGAAAGAGCATGCTGTCAGGGAGGTTTTGAGGATTGACTTCGCCAACGTAACTAATTATCTTCAGAACGAGTACCGGAAGGACGAAAGCATTAGCAATGACATCCCCGTTTCGGCAGCGGTCGCCGATAATCCTGATGTAACCCGAGATTTTAATCAGATAGTGAAGTACGGCAGGCGGCACATTGATTTTTCTCACTGCCAAGCCATGCTCAAATCATCAATGAGCGTTAAAACATTCATCGAGATTAGCGATGATTATATCAATGACAGAACACCTTGTTTGCAAAGAAATTATCGCACGGCGTGGAAATAAAAAATAGGCATCAAGCCTTTTTTATAGTACCAATATTACCGGCAGCTGTTTTCACGACGTGACGTTCTACTAAATGTCCCTACCTATAACGCTCTATAACCGCCGCGCAAGCAAAGAAACTCGCTTGAATGTGTAAGCCTGCATCAACTTCGACAAAAATGTATTTTATCTCCAAAAGGCTCGGTTCTTGCATTTGAAACGCAATGTATTTATTAAAATTAAGGATTGTATAATGAAGAGCAAGTTTGGAATCTCTCTGGCATTGATCTTCTTGGTGTCAGGTGTGGCACAATCAGAGCCAGTTTGGACAAACACAAACGACAATTTAGATTTCTTCGAAACTGACGTCAGCAGTATAGGTGATGCTTTGTCCACATTAGACTACAGCACAGGGCTAGAATGGTTGGACTTTTCACAAACCGCAGGCATGTCAATTGACCAAGTTCGCACTGAAACAGAAGTTGGTGGGCGGTTTTATGGTTGGCGGTTACCGACAGGCAAAGAAGTAACAACACTTTTTAATAATTGGTTTGATTATGATAGCGATGGGCAAACTCCACAAACTACCCATTGGAGAGTCTTTGACAAGAATTCATCTTGGACATCCACATTTGCTGATACTTTTGGCTACTCCAACTTTCCACGCTCATATGCACTCTACGAGGGGGCGAACGACCAAACGCTATTATTTGGCGTTGGCAATTTCTCAAACGCGGATTATCTTTACTTCAATTATATTTCAGGCGACGCGCCAACAAGCTCAGACAGTTCGGTGTATTTTGGTGTCTCCTTAGTGTCAGATGGAGGAACCACATTATCTTCTATCAACGACCCCTTACTAAATATCAATAACGCTAACGCACCAGTTAACAATGTTTCTGTTTTTGGTTTCAGCATGGTCACTGTAGCAATGATGGGCTTATTGGGATTTAGACGCCGTCAGTCATAAGGTGTATTTTCATACGAAAAACCCGCATCAAGCGGGTTTTTATGGTAAAAATGTTAACGAAAAAAATAACAAACGGTAAAATGTAGGTTCACTTTCTAAGTGCTACGGGCAATTTGGCTTGCCAGTTTACCATCAAAGCGTCCGGCGTAATTAGCTTTCAAATACGCCATTTTACCACCAATATCATTAGCGCCCGAGTCATCAATCGCCTGGCGAAGCTCTGGCTCTGACATCATTGTTGGTAAGAAAGACTCCAACAGGGCGTTTTCTGCAACCAGTTCCGGTTTATCTCGGTGCTTCAATACATCGTTATTACCGTCAATGAACTTATTGATAAGTTTCACCACGACCGCATCTGACACATCTTGGCCATCCCTTTTTGCACGGGTTTCTAATTCACCCACCAGCGTTTTTAGCGTCTGGCGTGTTGCAACATCGCGCTGTTTGATGGCTGTATGAAGGCGGGTCTTGATCTGCTCGAACAAGGTCATGGTGAACTCCTTTATTAGTTATTTTGTTTCAATGTTTAATGTTCATATTTAAGCAGAAATGAGAAACAAGTAACGTTGACGCAAAAACCGTGTGCACCTAGACGCTTTGTCTATCATGAGATGAAAAATATGATACACAACGCAGTTTGTGGTAAATCCATCATACACAACACTGCTTGTGTATCACATCTTGGGTAAAATAAAACACAAGATAGCGTAAGTAGGTTGAGATTACACCTATCACTGACCGTCTTTAGCATGGCGTACGTGCTCCTTGCGAGAACACTTACCGGCATATCCACTTAGGCAGCACCTAAGTAACGGCCATCCCCGCCTTTTTATAGAGGTGGCAATTCCTCTGTCATGAACCGGCTTTCGACACGTTTACCTACCGTCTACCCTGACCGGGCAGTGAAAGGGGGCTACCCCTACCGTGCGGCGACTTGCATCAATCATGTGCAGCCTTGCGAGCCTTACATGAACCTCATTCAACCGAGATTGTGAGGTATTCGGGGACTTCCCCGGCTCACCGACACCCACTTTTGCATTTTTGGGCTTGTAAGCAGGACTTGAACCTGCGACCTTCCGTTCCTCAAACAGACGCTCAACCAACTGAGCTATTACAAAAACTCACCAAGACGCGGGGTGTCGGACCCTGCATGGTCTTTTGAACCACACAATACGTCACGCCTTGTATTGACACGTTTATGGCGCTAGCCACGACTAATGTCTTGGAAACCTGACCTTGCGCCATTCGACGCTTGCCCTTATTTCCATGTGAACGGCCCTTACCGCTAAGTTCGGACTCGCCCACGACGATCTTCAAGCGCACTGTCTTCCGGTTGGCTCCCTAACACGCTTGGCGAGCGTGTGGCGATCCCCAGCGTTGCCCAGGACCGCGATTCAGGCCGGCGTTCCAGTGCATTGCCCATCAGGAATGGACAATCACCTCACGGTGGCTCTCATCTGCATAGAACCTCCTCTTGCGAGAAGCGGGCGCGTGTGAGACGCATCCCTTTCAGTCGATTACCCGACTGTCTTCAGCTATGCCTGACTGTGCTCAGCACAGTGTAGTGGTAACTGGGTTCGAACCAGTGCAAATGACCTGCCTTATCAGGGCAGCGCTCTACCAACTGAGCTATACCACTACAATGCACTGAGAATTCAGTGCGAAGGCTGAGATTACACCTCCTGCTGGTTGTCTTTCGCTTGGCGTACGTGACGTTTGCAGCGCCACTTACCGGCTTATCCACCTGAGCATCGCCCAAGTAACAACCATCCCCGCCTTTTTATAGAGGTGGCAATTCCTCTGTCGCGCAATGGATATCGACACGTTGGCTTACCGTCTGCCTTGCGGGGCAATAAAAGCGCGCTAACGCTACCGTGCAGTTACTTGCATCAACCACCTCCGAGTTTGCGGTCTTCGGTGGACCTGATTCTGCCGAAACAGTCAGGTGTTGGGGAACTTCCCCATTGCACCGCCACCCACTTTTGCATTTTTCAAGCTGCGGGGATCGAACCCGCGACTGATCGATTAAAAGTCGACTACTCTACCAACTGAGTTAAGCGTAACTCACCAAAGATGTGGGGTGGCAGTCCCTTTATGGCTTTTTGAGCCACAAAATAAAACACATCTTCCTATTGGATATTTCACGGCGCTAACCCCTACTTTACCCTTAACACATTGACCCTGTGCCCTTCGACACTTTCCCTTTGTGTTATCCGTACCGCCCTTATCGCCAAACTCGGACTCATACGCAACGACCTTAGATCGCACTGTCTTCTGGGTTGCCCTTCTATCTCGCGCGGCCAAGCGGTTGACGTGTCATTCCAGCGTTGCCCAAATGAACACCTTTCGAAGCCCAGCGTACCAGTGTGTTACCCATCAAGAACGGATAACCACCTTTACGGTGGATCGCATCTGCATAGAACCTCCTCTTTCAAGAAGCGGGGCGCTGTGAGGCGCATTCCCCTTCCAACCGATTACCCGGTTGTCTTCGGCTATGCCCGACTGTTTTACCCTACCCCCGAAGCGGTAAGGCAAAGCACAGTGTTGTGGTAACTGGACTTGAACCAGTGACCTTGCCCGTATGAAGGGCCTGCTCTACCAACTGAGCTATACCACAACACTGCGCTTTTAAGTGATTTGCGTAACACAGGGGTGCAATTACACGGTATGCTTTCATAGGCGCGACCCCATCCCACATACAATGCAACCGCAATCACTCCTGCGCTCTGGTACGCTACCTGACTGCGCTACTAACCTCATCCCCGCTCATCCCGCCGGACTCACTTCGTTCAGAAAGGGTGGATTTGAACCACCGACCTCCAGCCTCAACGGACAGGACCCTATGCTACGCAAATCACTCAAACGTTATTCGGCATGATGCCCGTGTCGCACTCATGCTGCTCGGGGGCAAAACCGCTGGTGGACGACCCAATTCCACATCTTCCCTCACTCGGGACACATGTTGTTAGCCCGGGATCCATGCGGGGCATCATGCGAATAACGTCTACTGACTGATTGGTACACCCAAGGTGATTCGAACCCCTGTTCTCGCCGTGAAAGGGCGATGTCCTAACCGCTAGACGATGGGTGCAATATCAATCACACTTTATGCGTAGTTTACGATGCGCCCATCGTTGGATACTTTGTCGATGACAGTGCTTATGCCTCAATCATCACATCACAATAGAGGCGCGACCCTCATTTGCTCAGTGACAGCCACCTACCACAGGCCGGTTGCATCACCTGACTATGCTTCCACTACTTCACATTCACTCACCCGCCGGTGATATCCTGCTCTGCCATGGGCGGGATTTGAACCCGCGTCCCCCGTCGATAACCCATGTTCTCACTGTCATCGACAAAGCACCCAAAATATAGATGGTAGTGACAGGTGGATTCGAACCACCGGCCTCGATCACGTCAAGATCGCGCTCTAACCAACTGAGCTATGCCACTATCAAATATCATTACCTAGCTTAAACTAGCGCAATAAAAAAATTGGTACCGCCAACGAGGCTCGAACTCGTATCCTAAGGGTGAAAGCCAAAGTGTCCTATTCCAATTAGACGATGGCGGTACAATGCCCTTATGCGTATTTAGCACCTCGCCAGGTGAAATTGGTTGCGGGAACAGGACTCGAACCTGTGACCTGATGGTTATGAGCCACCCGAGCTACCAACTGCTCCATCCCGCTTCAATTTGGTCGGTATAACAGGACTTGAACCTGTGACCCCTGCTCCCCCAGAGCAGTGCGCTACCAAACTGCGCCATATACCGTAAAAAAACGGTGTCCGCATGGTATCGTTAGAGGCGCAAGCCAGCATTGCAAAAAACAACACACCTCATTTGTGACACTTGCTTTGGTTATTAGAGGGATCCCTCTGACACCATGCGAATACATTAAATTGGAACACGAGACGGGATTCGAACCCGCGAAAGCCACTGGCTTGCCAGAGTGAAAGTCTGGTTTCTTCGACCGCTTGAATACTCGTGTACAACCTCATTATTTTGCGTTTTTTACAACACGCCCGTTGAAATGGTTGCGGGAACAGGACTTGAACCTGTGACCTGATGGTTATGAGCCACCCGAGCTACCAACTGCTCCATCCCGCCGTCATTTGGTCGGTGTAAGACGACTCGAACGTCTGACCCCTTGGTCCCAAACCAAGTGCTCTACCAAGCTGAGCTATACACCGTTAACTTTTATAGCAACACTATGCTGTGATGGCGGACTCCCGCGACCTTCACCTTAGCCGGGTGATGCTCTTCGATTTTTCACGCTGCGCCACATACCGTATGTACACTTCGATATATTTTCCAACGCTTCCAACGCAGTCGCATTTGGGTGTACGGCCCGCATTTGACTTCACTGAGCTACATCACAGCATAATATTGCTGTTTTCATTTTTTTATCCATCACCGTAAAGGTGGTGGGTCGTCTGGGATTCGAACCCAGGAAGGCATTACGCCGCCAGATTAAAAGTCTGGTATCTTTAGCCACTCGATCAACGACCCAGTTTGGTTGGTGCGGCGGGCCTCGAACCCGCGACCTCGGGATTAAAAGTCCCTTGCTCTGCCAACTGAGCTACACACCACCAGATTATGTTCACAATATGCGCATAACTGGTGGGTGCAGCAGGGCTCGAACCTGCGACCAGATCGTTAAAAGCGACCTGCTCTACCAAACTGAGCTATACACCCTTATGCCATATTGTCGGCACGCATCACGTTACCACCTGCGTGCTGGGTGGTGCGACACAATGTCGCGTTCATCTTTGAGGCCGGTTTGGCCTTTCGCTTATTATCAGCGAAGAAAAGATGCCTTGAGTGTCTTGCTTTTGCTGCATAACGTCTCATGACTCACTCCTCTATCTCATTTGGTGCGCCCTGCTGGATTTGAACCAACGGCCTTTCCCTTATCAGGGGAACGCTCTACCAGACTGAGCTAACGGCGCATATTCTTTTTTTCATAGGGGCAATAAAAAACCCCGTTGCCTTATGGCCAACGGGGTCATACTTGGTAGGTATGCTCCGAAGGCCTTTGACAAGCCTCCGGATATAGGAAGCCTATCGTGAACCGCTTTTCGGTTCCGGTTTAATCATGATAATAGCAGACACAAAGCCACGCTCTACACAGATCATTTCTGCGCTTGTCGGGGTTTTGATTGTACGTAATGTTGCCATTGCTATTACCTTGTTTACCGTAAAAATTTTGCCTGATTTTAAATACAAAAAAACCGGCAGGTTTCCCTCCGGTTCGTATCGCACTTCAGCGTGCATTTTCGATTCGGAGGTTCAGCCTCCTATCGGAAACTGAATGATTACATAACTTCGTTTTCACTTTTCGGCACAATACCACTTGCCATGCTAGGCTTCAGTGGAGGAAATGTGTCGTTAATAAGTGTTTTCATCATGCTTTCTCAATTAATTTTTTGACTGACTTCTCAGTCGATGTAGAGCATTATATACAAACTTTCACACAACGCAACACTTTTTTCTACTTTTTTTCAATTTATCTCAAAATAACTTGAATTATTGTTTGTAATCAACAGCTTACAGTTAGGCTTTATTTCGGTTTTGGTGACTTTAACTCATCTCGCCCTGATTCAACACTCTTTTTTTGCGTTTTTTTATTGTATTGTTGAATCTCCAATGTTGCACTCATTCCTTTGGACCACGTTTCAGTTATCGCTAATGCATCTATCATACCCGGCGTTGGCTCTCTGTAACCCTCAGCCCAAGCACTATTAAACGCTTCTTTATAAGAGTCAAATGTTGAATGAGAAAAGAATCCCATGTTATCAAACTCTGTATATCTAACCCTCCCAGGTTCACTCGCATCAGGCGTAAACACGACGCCTTTGTCAATACGGTCTTTTTTAGCCACACACAACCCAGCCATTTCGCTCTCCCATTTTGAGAAGCAAACATCTCTTTCTTTCTGCATGTCTTGAGCTGTGGCAAGTTGCTCCATCCATTGATCCATTGGAGCATAACCCGTGTCGGTATAAAAGGGGGCAACCAAGGTGAGATTTTCTACTATGATGGCGGCATCCTCTGTTGAAGCGCGGGCTATTGTTTCTTTAAGCGTAGCAAAACCAAGCTTGGGCTCTTGTTCATTAAGAGCGTGGAATAGTATGTCATCATATTTATTTTCCATTATGACATCTCACGTGGTTATCTTATTTATACCTCGATTATATCATAGGGTGAGATTTTTTTTGAGCTTGTCTAAGATTGTCATTTGTGGTAATATTTGTTTTCAATTCAAGTACACATCTACTGAGGAGTATAACACATGGAAGCCGTCTGGCTTGGTTCCGCATTTATCTTTGGTCTTTTCGCTCACAGAATGGGAATGCCAACACTTATTGGCTACCTCTGCGCTGGCTTTTTTATCGCAGCGATCACCCCATTTTTACCAATCTCGGATCCACAAACCGATACGCTTTCACACATTGCTCACGCAGGTGTCCTGCTCCTTCTGTTTAGTGTTGGGCTTAAATTAGATGTTAGGCAGATTGTTAAACCTGAAATTGCAGGCACCGGCCTCACACACATGCTGTTTTCTGTACTTGTTTATGCGCCGGTTATCCATTTTGCATTCGGGAAAAATTGGGATACAGCCCTTCTGCTATCAAGCGCGCTGGCTTTCTCAAGTACGGTTCTGGCTGCACTTGTACTTGAATCCAAGCAGGAACTGCGAGCATTCCATGGACGCATTGCAATTGGAATACTTATTGTTCAGGACTTGATTGCGATGGGGTTAATGAGCGCAACAGCAGGCAACCTTCCTTCGGCATGGTCACTTGGCCTTCTCTTGTTACCATTACTTAGACCTGTGCTGTTTAAAATAATGGACTGGTGCGAACATGATGAAAGACTTATTCTTTTCGGACTCATCCTCGCACTCGTTGCTGGCGGCATGGGGTTTCATGCGCTAGGGTTAAGCGGGGAACTTGGTGCGCTTGTAATGGGAGCGTTATGCGCCAAGCACGACAAAGCCGGAGAGCTATCAAAAACATTATGGTCATTCAAAGAAGTGTTTCTGGTCGGTTTTTTCTTGACCATTGGGCTAAATGGAATGCCTACAAAAAGCGATATCATTTTCGCCCTCACCATGGTTGCCTTGTTGCCAGTTCAAGCTATTGTCTTTTTTGTTGTGTTAACGCGCTTTAAACTTAAATCAAGAAGTGCTTTCTTGTCATCGGTCACTCTCACCAACTTCAGTGAGTTCGGCTTGATTGTTGCCGCGATGGCAATGCCGGAGTACCTTGTGCCTTTAGCGCTATGTGTCGCTTTTTCTTTTATTGTATCAGCCCCGTTAAATCGCTACGCGCACCCACTTTTTGATCGTATAGAACACCTTTTGGTACGCTTTGAAAAACCAGGGCACCACCCCGATGAAGAGCCTGTTTCAACGGGCGATGCAAGCACACTCGTTATGGGAATGGGCAAGATGGGGCGTTCTGCGTATCGCGAGGTAGAATCTCATGGCGGCAACGTCATTGGCTTTGACTCTGATGACGAAAAAGCGAGAAGATTAAGTGAAAAAGGCATGTCAGTGGTCTATGCGGATGCAGAACACGCCAATTTTTGGAAGTCACTCTCTATCGGCGACCTGAAGCACGTTATTCTTGCCATGGACTGTCCGGATGCTGCGCTTATTGCAACGCGAGGTCTGCGCGAAGCAGGGTTCAATGGTGTTATCACCGCGCACGCTGAACACGCCAAGCACGCTGAAAAACTACTAAAAGCAGGGGCGGATGATAGCCATGTTACCGTTGAAGACGCGGGACGTGGCCTTGCTGCATCTGCTATTGACGACATCACTAAACTTTAAGATGAGACACCACTATGTCAAATGATGAAACTGTCACGTACAAGTTTACACACATTCCTGCTTATGCAATAAAAGCAGACATGCGCATTCGCTTAGACGACAACAATGCCGTCAAGGTATTAGATGTTTGGGAAGAAAATGAGCGTGTTCATGTTCAATTCTATGAGCAAAACTTCGACAATGCTGTGTGGGAGAAAAATCACGTCCTCCCGCTAGTCGGCGAAACGTACAATGTGGAGCTCAATGTATCTAACATGCCTGACGCACTTAAACTTGCAGACATGGCTGAGTTTCTCAATACCCAAGGAGGCATTGTTAAGCATGTGTGCGAGCATGATGGGGCGCTTATTCATTATACACCAAAAAACCATCACTATGCCTCTTCCATGCACGATGTCATCTCAGAAACAATTGACGGCATAAAGGGACTGCTGCTACCTTTTGCTATCAAAATGACCATCATTGAACATGAATCCGCAGATGATGTGGAAGATTGCCCGTTAGAAGTGTGTGCAGGTGGTCGCCCCAGTGGTCACATAAAACTCAAAAAAATGGAATATTGTAAAGAGTACAGCTTGGATGACCTCGACAGCGTCCCCCCGCTTGAACTTCATAACACCGTCAAACGGGTCACGGCTGCGGTTCGTGCAAACTTACAACGCTATTCAATTGACGAAGAAGTCAACGTTATGAAAACGTCCTCCGGACGCTGGTATGCCAACATTGGGATGACGACGCATGATGATCATCACCCCACTAACGGCATCACTGCACTTATGCTGCTCGCTAAACGCATGAAAGCGATTGGTGAAGCGTTGGAAATGCATGGCAGTAACCTCAGCCGCGATCCGATGGAGAGCTAGCAGCGGTTAACCAACCCGCTTCAATGTGGCCTCCAGCTCACGAGCAGCACTAAGGTCGTTCTGTGGCGTCAATTTTGGCGCCACACCATTGCACGCCAGCGCGGCGACCACGAATACATCTGGATGAGGCTTACCAAGCAACTTTGCTGCCTCTGCGGAAAGTGTCACATTTCCATCCACACGCTTAGCCAGTAATTCTGACACCATCTTAACCCTATCGGCCCGACTCTGCCCTGGCTTAACACACCCACCTATTAAGTCCGCAACAGGTTTCACATCATTCAAATGTTGAATAAGTTGCACAGATTCAAAACTTGAAACACCTAGGCTTTGCTTCAGCGTAATAAGGCCTACAGGGGAGATGCCGTTTTTCTCAGCCACCCGCTTGATCCCCTCTACCGTTTCAACAAACCCTGACCGTATGGCTACCTCCTCCCATGTTGAAGACATCAATGAAAGAATGTCGATGGGGGTTTGCCCCTGCGGCGTATATTCCGAAAGAGCAAAGTAGGCCATGAAAACACCATCTTCAGTGTGGGGAATGGCGGAGGTGAGTGCCGCAAAGCTTTCTGGATCATCCATAATATTCCTAGGAATATCCGTGTTGCTTTTCGCGTTTTTCACGGCATTAAGATCAACTTCAATTTCACCTTCGTTTACTTTATGCATCCATTCAATCATTTGCGTCTCAATAGCAGCAACCGTATCATCCATCTCATTGTGAGGGCCATAACACTGATCAAATTCAAGCGTATACTGCCCACCTTCTTCTTCTGGTTCTTTGATGTCAAACTTTACCGTGGCAAGCCGCTCCAGCGTCTCTGGTTCTCTAACAGAGAAAACGATGCCGTCACCTTCAGCTAACATCCCTATATAGGAAAACACACAATGTGCCATCTCACGCCCTTCTTCAAGAAGCGCCTTACGTGTATTGATACACTTCACGTCATAGATACCAATGCGCTGAGGGTTATCGTTTTTAAAGGGCGTACCCCATGAAAAATCAAGTTTACTGTTTCGGTTTGCGTGATTGATAAGGTCATTATAACCTTTGTGAAGCGCACTGTTGCGCTGCGCTACGGTTTGTATATCGGGAGCAAGCAGTTTGACAACGGCGCCTGTGTTTATGCTGCACAAAGGCGACATGTATTCAGATGCTGGCTCCATTTCATCATAGAAAGGCTCACCATCCTCGTCATAATCGGGCTCTGCATTTCTGTTTTCTTCGTCGATATCCTCAAAGAGCGCGTTTTCAATAGCGTCCGTATTTAATGTAAACGACGTTTCTGCATCGTTGATTTCCACAACATCGCCCATGTCTACTTTGTGGTAGTCCGACGCTATTCTCAAGGCTATCGTTGTAAGCATCTGATCAAGTATTTCAGGGTAATCGTGCAGCGTCGCACTTATCTGATACTGCTTATTGAACTTTCGGAGCTTGTCTACCATTTGACCGTCACCTTTTGCAAGCCACCGCCATTTATCAGCAAGCTTTTTCATCCCCGCCTTGTCTTTTTTTGATGCCATTTCATCCAAGCTCTTCCCTGTTTCAAATAAATAAGGGATCACGCTTCTGAACACGCCATCAACGTCTGCTGGGAAATCGAACCCCTCACCATGATAGACAGATGGATGGATTGTCCCGATATCATCATTGTAATAAAGCCACTCTTTTGGCACCTTAGCCATCGCCATTGCCGATGAAGGTGAGCCCGGCACAAGCTTATCAGTACTGCGCCATCCAACATTCGCATGCTTACCGAGAAGCTTCATCGCCTCATTGAACTGATTTTTTGACAGGGAGTAAAAGCCATTTGCTTTTGCTATTTCTGCGGCGGGAAACGCGCCATTATCAATTTCATGCAACACGTTATAAGGAATATTAGAACCACGACTCAGCGCATTTTCTACAGCATCCACATTTTTGATGGAGGACACATCATCAAACATTTTGGATGCCATTATATTGAAGACTTGAAAGCGGTACTCCGTCGCTTGTTTATTAGGCGCAGCAAGCAGGTAATTCACAAAAGCTTCACTGGCGTAATGGGGGAGACTTTCTAACGGCACGCCATTTTCAGCAAGCTTTTCATTTCTGACTTTATAAGCGTAATCATACGCGCGCTGCAAATCGTCGTTCTCGAATTTCTCATAAGCGTCAACGAGTAATTGTGCATCGTCACCATTAAACCCTAAAGCCTTGTAAAAATTATCTCTTTTCAGCCAAATCAGTGGGAAACCTGCGCCCCTCACCCCATTATCTGAAGATAATGCTCTCACTACACTTATATCAGGGTCAGGCGCATAATCACCAAGTCTATCTAACGAGGTGTTGATTTTGCTTTTGGTGCCACTATCAAGCTTGCTATTCAATGCACCCATCTGCGGCGGATTCCCACCATGGTTTCCCCATGTCGTGATAGCGGCGTAATTGGTTCTGCTTGGTTGAAGTGCTTGGCTCGCCAAAAATGATTGATACTGACGTTCGTTGCTTTCCCTTTCGAGAAGCATCGAGTCGCTTGCACCACTTGCCTTTGAGGCGTGAAAAAAAAGCATTCCCTTGGTCGCGATCTTTACTTCACTCTCATGGTTGTAGGTTATTCTGTTGGGCATATAGGTAAACGTAAACCGGTTACCGTTAGGGTGGATCTCTTCTCGACTTTGGGTGCCACAAGCTCTCACGATCTCAGATAGCACGTTATCCGCACGCACCAATGCTTCGTCACTAATAGCTGGCGCACCTCGCGCCATCAAACTATCCAAGCGTTCTTGTCGCTTTTCCTTTAGCATTGACGTTAAGTGATTCAAAAAGGCTGACATGTGATTACTCTTCTAGACCATAAATCTAAATAGATACTATCACAATAAATAAACTTTAATGGTGAGGGAGCAGCATCGATAACAACTTGTCATTAGCCGCCCCAAAAGAGACGGCATCATACGTCGACAGACTGGAATAAACTAAAGCGGTAACGCCGTGTCGCTCCCTCCTGCCGAAAGGGCATCTAACCATGCATTATGCAGCACCTCATCAACCAAGACTGGCACGCCTTCAGCCTGCGCTTTCGCGAGTTTCGAACCTGCTTTTTCTCCCGCAAACAAAGCCACTGTCTTTGAGGACACGCTACCAGAAACCTTGCCACCCAATGACTTAATTTGCTGCTCTATTTCCTTTCTAGGACGCAGAGAAAAAGACCCTGTGACAACAAATGTCATTCCCGATAAAGGCTGATGATCATTAATTTCAACATCAGGCCAATTAACCCCTGCATCGATTAACGCTTGAACGATACGTAAATTATCTTCATTGCTAAAGAAATCTACAATGAACGTTGACACAACATCCCCCACATCAGGTACTGCCTTAAGCGCCTCTTTGTCAGCTTTCATGATAGCTTCTAATGTACCAAAATGCTGTGCGATGTTTACTGCTGTTGATCCCCCCACCTCTCTGATACCAAGCGAATAAATAAATTTGGCAAGCGTGGTCGTTTTTGACCTTTCGATAGCGCTGATGACTTTGGCTGCGCTTTTTTCGCCCATTTTCTCCAATCCAGACAAATCCGAAGCCTGGAGTGAATAAAGATCAGGAAGTCGAGAGACTAATCCCTTTTGGTAAATCGTAGCAATAAGCTTGTCACCCAACCCATCGATATCCATTCTTTCTTTGGACGCGAAAGCCTTTAGTGCTTCTATTTGCTGCGCCGGACAAATGAGCCCGCCAGTACAACGTACAACAGCTTCACCTTCTGCCTGTACGGCATCAGAGCCACACTCAGGACAATGCTCAGGGAAAACAATGTCTTTTCTTGGGTAAGGAACGGTGTCTTCAACCTTTGATACCGACACTACCTGTGGAACCACATCGCCCGCACGTCTAACAATAACGTTATCACCAATTTTGACGCCTAGTCGTTTTATTTCATCGCGGTTATGCAATGTGGCGCTACTCACTGTTACGCCGCCAACAAAAACCGGACTCAAATCAGCCACGGGTGTTATCGCCCCCGTTCGCCCCACCTGAAAACCAACATCCAATAGGCGGGTCGTTTTTTCTTCGGCAGCATACTTATAGGCCTTCGCCCATCTTGGCACACGAGATATAAAACCTAACTCTTCTTGCTGTGCAATGTCATCCACTTTGATAACTGCACCATCAATATCAACATCAAGTCCAGGTCTTAATTTTTCTAAGTAAGCGAGGTAATTTACGACATCATCCGGTGAAGCAACACGACGCACTTCTTTTCGCACTGCAAACCCCATAGAAGATAATGCTTTTAATGCATCAAAGTGAGAGTCGGCATCAACCCCACTAACCGCAGCGTAAGCATAAAACAGTAATGGTCTTTTTGCCGTCTCTTTACTGTCCAACTGGCGCAAGCTTCCAGCTGCCGCATTTCTAGGATTAACAAAAGTTTTCCCTCCATTTTCGCGCTGGCGCTTGTTGTATCTTTCAAATCCGGCACGAGGCATAACAACCTCACCTCTCACCTCAAACTCTTCTTCGCTATTTTTAATACGCTTGGGTACGTTTAGAATAGTAGCAACATTAAGCGTAACATCTTCTCCTACTAAACCATCTCCACGTGTCGCTGCTCTCGATAGCACGCCATGTTTATAGATAATACTAATAGCTAAGCCGTCCAGCTTAGGTTCACAACAAAACGTAGGGTTATCAATGCCGCTCGACATTTTACTTAATGTTCGTCTAACGCTGTCATAATCAAAATCATTGTCTAATGAAAGCATCGGGACTCTGTGTGTCGCAGGCGCAAACGCAGAAAGTGCTGCACCTCCCACGCATTGTGTCGGGCTTGTGGGATCTATTCTTTCAGGATGTTGTTCTTCGAATTCTTTTACACGGTTAAATAGCGTATCGTAATCTGCGTCTGGCACGACTGGCTCATCGTTAACATAATAGCATATTGCCCATTCTACAAGTGTACGTACTGATTGTTGGTATTCTGTAAATGTCACGGTAACTCTCCTCTGAATTTAGCCACATTATACCTCAATATAACAAAGCTTTCTATTGTTTGCGTGCACATTTTAGGCATTGAATTAAAAAATAAATTTTGGTATAGTTTACTTATTGTTTATTGTCTGAGAAAACAAAGATGACTGCAACGTTCGGCATGCGTTTACAAAACATTATTGAAGATGGCACTGACGGAGATTGTATTGACATTTTTCGGGTAGCCGACGGCATGGGCGTTAGTCTAGAGCGCTCTTTTGAAGATTCAACCATTATTGCTGAGCTGAAATACCCAGACGATCTCAGTGGCCCCACAATCCATGTAAACAAGAAAAACACACCTGGTGAAACACGAACCAGTATTGCACTCCTTCTTGCAAAATACTGCCTTGATTGGGGTAACGGTACATTAAAAGAATCGCGTGTAGATATTTTTTATTTACGTGAAATTAGGGCCTACAAAACATCTCGACAGGTCATTCTGGCAACTCGCCTTGCGATACCTGATAGCATTATAGAAAAAGCGAATGATTTGCGCTTTAACAGTAGCAAATATGCCAAAGACGCCAAGCTGCTGACCAACTTTGTCGATTCATCGATTCATATCCCGGCAGGATCAGGCTTACTTACGCTACTTGATTCATTCGATTTCTCAACACGCGTGGCTCCACTGCCTAAAATGAAAGGGTTCAAGAATGCTACCTCTGCATACTGATGCTGACGGCGTAGTGCTTGACTTCTCAAGTACATTCCACCGCTTCATGAAAGAGGCGTATGGCTTTCATACGCCAGTCAACGAACCGAGAGACTTCTTCTTTCGGGACGCCTACCCTATGATTGATGACATCACACCCTACTTGATCAGCTTTTTTGAGGATTATGATTATTTTTCACAAATTAAAGCCTATCCTGAGGCGCAACGGGTTCTTGCAGTGTTGAAAGACATGGGGGCTGCTATCACTATAGTGACATCCTGTGGACATACAAACATCACCAAACAAGGTCGTCTGGATTGCATTGAACGAGAGTTTGGGAAGAGCATTGACGACGTCGTCATTTTGCCTATTGGGAAAACAAAAGAATCGGTTCTTAAGACCTTGCCAAAAGGCATTTTCATTGACGACCAAATTCACATGTGTGAATCAGCGCTGCTGCATACTGATCATGACATCTACCTGCATCATCGCCGCTACAATGCGCTTACATCACATCCTATGATAGAGAGCCAACAGCTGACAAGACTTCATTCACTGGCCGAATTGCCCATTGCAGGCCTTCGCAATGCTATCGGCCACGTTCACAACAATAACACTGCCCGCTCAAAGTCTATTAATCGCCTATCACCGCGATAACGACAACGTTTCCCTTTCTTGCTTCACTTCTGGCTCGGCATTCAACGTAGGCTCTTGGGGCATTTGACTTCTGTGTGGATAGTGAGGCAAATGAGACACCGCATCAACCACTTCACCCTTCATCACATCATGAAATGAAACCGTATCGCCTGAGCTCACCCACTCATACGCACTATCACGTATCGTAACCTTAAGTTCTTCACTCACCTCAAAACCATCGCCTTCTAATTGCGCTATAATTTGATTTGAAATCTGCTCAGGCTCCATGCTTTCAGATAGCGCGTTAAGTGAATCGAAAAAATCGGCAAACTCATGTCTTAAAGGCGGCACTTCGCCACGTGACGAGTATGCCACCGCGTTTTTTAAGGATTGTTCTTGATGTATGTTTATTGCGCTTTTGTAAGCGTCAGCCCATGCTGATACACAAAAAGGGTCACCCTCCTCTTTGTGACGCAGCGATCCGAAGTTGAATACCGCCTGAGATGGCGGCGCCAATCGTCCGGTAATATTTCTCTCATTAAAGATTTGACGGACGCCTTGCCCCATATACACGCGCGCCGCAATGGCAGCATTAAAACCTGGCTTAGCTTTCATCAAATCACGAGGCACCTCACGCCCCTGCTGAAAATAATGGTGGTTGACGTAAGTGGTGTCGTACCCCATCATCCCCGAATCTCTTTCTTCCTTATAAATTTTTCCGCAATTTGACCACAGTGAGCGAGGATCGACGCCCTTTTCAACAGCAGCCATATTTAACCCCTCGATAAAAGGGTGATGCTGTATAAGTCCATCCTTTAAGCGCTTCCCTTCAAAAGCCACTCTGGCCTGCATACCTTTCATTGCCATGTTATATGCAAATTCTCGCAAGGTGATAGCATCAGAGGGTTTGACGGTTGTGTCCATGATCACACCATAAAAAGGCGATTCAGCAACACCTTCTGGGTCAAAAGCATGGCGTTGGCTTGACCACCTCGCATTCAAAGCAGCCTTATCGACAACATTATGCATTTTTTCAATAGGCGTGGCAATGTCATTATCTACATGCGCCTTCACATAATCAAAATCAACATCTTCGATCCCCATCTGTTTAATACGAGAAATCAAACGTAGTACAGGTTTTCGATAGTAAGCCTTTTCAGCATTAGGGTCGGCGCGTAAAGCGTTATAGTTTTTAACGGCATCTTGACTGTCTGTATATACCTTTAGCTTATCTACCTTTAAGTCATGCTTTTCTATAAGCCTTTTTAACCTAAATAATCCATGCTCTAGCGCACGAAGCTCGACAAGTGAAGAGGTTGGTAACGACGGGACAGACGATGTGTAAAAGTCGAAGTGCTCATCACCTTCTGCGGTATCTACAGAGATCCCCCCAGCATAACCGCCCAAAAGCGTCCCTTTTTGGGATTCATAAGAGCGATCGTTTGCATCCAATGAACCGTCACATATTAATGTCACCTCTGTCTTAGACATCCTTCTCTCCACGTCTACTTGGGTATAATATGAACTTATCACATTTCTTTTATTTTGCGCCTATTCCTTAACGACATACCTAAAATCAAATCTTCTCAAACGTGATAACATCATTAATCAAATGATGGTTGAGGGCTTTTTTACACCATGGAATACTCAAAGAAGGTACTGCACTCGCTCCGAAGGGTAAACCCAAGAGCTGCATATAGGATCAGTAATGTTGGAGCAAATGCATTCAGCCCAGCTGGGCCTGATTACCTATCAGAACGCGGTGTCATTGATCTTGCCATTGGTGCGCTTTCAACCAAAATGAAACTTTCTGAGGATTACCTCACTGCATTGCTCTCTCATTGCCGAAAAGAACATATTCCTCTCGTTGGTTTACTCTCAAGATTAGATGTTTCCATGCCAACTGATGAACTTAAACGGCAACTCGCAATGTCTCCATCACCAGATAGGATGAATATTTCATCAATCATTGATGCGCTAGACTTCAGCCAACAACTGGCCATGAAGAAAAGTAAAAATGCCCATATGTTACTCAACCATTACAATCAGCTTGCAGAAGCCATACTGACTATTGATAAAGCGGAACAGCAGCAGATCATGAATGATCCAGGTGTATCTGCTTTCAGAGTAGGGCAGAGCACTATTGTTACTGCCAGTGATGATGCCTATGAAAAATACGGCCCTGAGGCACTCGCTCGCTCTGGACAGGTATCTGAAGACGCTCCGGTGATGGTGACATCCAATGCTTTTTCTCAGGGAAAACTTACCATTGAGTACCAAAAAGGACAGTGGGTGGGGTTTGACAATAAACAAGGTACACCTGTAGAACCACACCTTAGTGTAGATGCGCTTTCGCTGACATACCGAGATCCAAAAAATGGGAGCAACCTTGACTTGTTGGGCGTCGATCGCATTCTTAACGACCCCGACTACTTCGAAGCGTTCTTGGCGACCGTCGCCAAGCACACAGACCGAAGTTACAAAGAAAACCAACCTCAACACCTTCGGGTTAAATATCATGATATGAGAACTATCGCCGCGCTACATGGTGTACAGCGCAACATGGAGGCGCCGATAACGGCAACGGTTTACCCTTGCTTAGCATTAAACGACAAAACGCTGGTGGTGGCTTCTATCAATGGCGGGCCACGAGAAACCCGTCGTCTGCGGGGGATTGTTGACGCACCTGATGTTACGTCATTATCTATTTATTTCGGTAGCAGCGAAGAGGAAGCAATTGCCTTTAATCCAGCCAATTTGTCGTTATTAAAGCGCGGTCACAGGGAATTCAGTGTGCGCCCATCCCCATCGGGTGGTTATGAAGCCAGCGGAGCACAGCCTTTGGTTAAAGCATCCCTTGACCTACCATCTCAAACGCGGCAGCAGAAAGCACTTGTTGATCGTTTTATACATCAACCAAAAAATTATCGGCGCTATATAACACAAACATTCGATGAGTCTAAGGTGAAACGTGACAGTGGCCCGATATCTTCTTTTAACGAGTTCTTGCCACCTGATGCGGAGCAATTGTTGTCAGAGCATAAAGCAAAAGGGTTTGCGTCTTTAGACATTATAAAAGATCCTATCTATCAAGATAAACCGGTATACGTTGCCATTAACATCTACACACCTAATAAAGATGGCTGGTACACTCGACGCGCACAACAAATAATTACAAGTGGCGTCAACCCAAGCCAAATTGCACTAGAAAGCTTAGGGATGAGTCAGATGGATTTTGACTGTCTATCAGAGATGCCTATGGATGCTGACAGGCTGTTGAGCAAAGTGTTTTCTGGCAGCGATAATTATATTGTGATGATGCCTGGTGCACCGACAGACCTTGATACTTGGGACACATTCTTACCATCACTTGCAACTCACTTGAAACGCTCCCCTCAAATTAACATGCAAACCTATCAGAAGCAGCAGGGACTTTCGGTTAGCGGGCGCGACGAGGTTACCTTCTATCCCGGGGTAAACAAAGAATCTCCTGCCCGTTTTAGTGCTGATGCAATATTGTCTGTCGTTAAAGGCGAAGATAACTCACGCGTTCTCTCGACATGCGGGAAATTTATAGCCGTAAACAAAGATCAAGTTATCACACTTCAAGATATTGTTAGGCAAAGCGTCACGGAGCTTGGCGATGTGAACGACATAGCAAAGCAAATTTGGAAAAAAAGAGCGCCGACTTCTTTTCACGGTACACCTGGCAGTGATAAACGTTTATTGACTTACAGCATCGCACGAAACACACTGAATCAAACTGCACCACGCATTAATGACTACTGGGCTAAAACCCCTTACACTGATGCGCTAAAATTGTCAAAGAGTGAGCAGGGCGTGGCATTTGACGCCGCTATGCAAAAAGCGTTTAATGCAATAATGGACAATGGCCGTTATGACTTCTCGCTATCACCTCGACAAAATGCGGCATCGCTCCTATCAGCATCCGATCTTTCTTGGGATACGGTGCTGATGGGCGGTGTTGGCGGGAAAGCCGGCCAATATTTCCTTAATGATCTAAAGAAAGCTGATGCGCGCTTTTTTGATCATGTTATGTCTGGGAGAGGCGTTGATGAGCACCAGCTATTGAAAAGCAAGCAAGCACCAAAAAGTCTCAAAGAAATTAGCACGATAACCTTTGGAGATGTAGCAACCTACTACTGCGAGCAATACGAAGCGTCTTTCCCAGAACAGAAATCTCACTACAAAGCATTAGAGTGGCTTCCTGCTTTACTTGAGCAGTGCCCCCCAACGTTTAAACAGCACCCTAAAGAAAGATTTGATGCCTTATTTTCTGGACACGGTGTTGATGTGGCATCAGCAACATCAATCTATGAAACACTTTATGAAGCGCAGAAGGCAACCCCAAATGCGTTTGGGTTTCTATATCAAGACAACATGCCGGTTATGCTTTCCACGTCAAGTATCCAGAGAGATAGAGCGTTTTTATCGCAAGCGATGTCTACACCTTCACTGAGTGGTGAAAGCAACACCTTGACACAACACATCACCAATAATCACATTAGACAAGCGTTAAAATCGCTCACGCTACTGCCTCCATCGCTAAATAAAATAGAACATAACGCATTTAGTGACATGAGAAAAATTCTTGTTACAACATCAACAACCTCATTGTCACAAAATGCATTAAGCGAGCTGTCTAAGGGCATCAAACTGTTAAGCAGCATTCCATCACTGTCTACATCTCTTGACTCCACGACACAGGAGAAACCAGAGGTCGACAATATGCTCACCCATCGTGTTAATGAGGTTGCTTCACACATTGACCATATTTTAGCATCGGTGCCGGAGGCGCGCATCGTTGCGTCTGAAAATGGTGTAAGAGAGTTTATGGAAAGTGTGTTTAAAAGTGCCAAGGACGATTCTCTAAATGTACCTTTTAACAGTGCAATTCCTGGTGACATATTAGACTTTGCTGATCAACAGACGCAAAAACAACTGGGTGCTCTTGGTTTTTCAGACAGCGAGATAAGCCGCTACCATAGCGCGATATCTCGTGCAAAAAGCCAGTATATTGGACACCAGGCCATTCAACGATTGCGAATTGAATCGGAGCGCTGCCCTGTGCTTTCCGATGACAGATTGAGTCGAATGAAGGATGTGTCTGGATGGATGCATAAGCTTGGATATAAAACATCACCACTGACATTTAAAGAAGTGCTCGTTTCTCTCGCAAATAGCGACAACGGTTTACCAAAAGCAACAAATAAAGCACTTCTTAATCATGCTGAAAATGACAAGGCGCCATCTAAGCAATCACTGGCTTATCAAATTGAACAACATGCTAAAAGATTACTCAGGCAGTCACTCCCACCACTATCAAGCAGCAAGGCGCTTAAGACGATGGTTGCAGAAGCGAACATGACGAGCAACGATCCAATGATGGTGTTAGCTGAACTGTCACTTGTTAAACCGCTTCCACCTAAGAACCAAGAGGCGGAAATCAAACATTCTGGCTCAGTGCTGAAGCGCTAACACTGACACTAAAACAAGACAATGTCAGCGGCCACTAGGGCAGCAATAGAGGCAAAAGCAAGCGCAAGCATCACATTGCCACTTGCTCTTGCCGCTATTCTTTTCCTCATATATTTATTCAATGTTATCCTCCTAACTGCAAATTATCATTGCGTTCCGCATTGAGATTTACAAGCAATAGGTCGGTCTTGTTTATGCCCGCATTTCTTGCGTACATCGCGAGCTTATGTAGCGCTTTAGACTCAATTTGCCTTACGCGCTCTCTAGTGATAGACATGCTTTCACCTACATCCTCAAGCGTCATTTTGTCACAAGTCTTGCCAAACCGCATTTCAATAACCTTTCGCTCTCGCGCGGTCAGTGCATTAGCTAGCATAACGTCGAGGCACTGACTCGCATCTTCCCTAAGAGATGTTGCTTCTGCGCCTTCGCTATCTGACACAACACGATCTACGAGCGGGCCCATATCTTCTTGCTCATTGTCCTGAGACAATGAGAGTTTTACATCACTAAAAGCAAGCAGCTCTTCAACTTGCTCTTTGCTGATCTCTATATGTGCCATAATCTCATCGACTTCAGGGTCACGCCTAAGCTCACGTTTCAGCTTTCTCAATGCGATTAATCTTTTTTCAAAGTGGTTAGGTACATTTACTACGCGTCTAAAATTATAAGACCGACGCTGTATGCTCTGCCTGATCCACCATGTCGCATAAGTAGAGAACCTAAAACCTCTATCTCCCTCATACTTCTCTGCGGCCCTATATAGCCCCAGAAACCCCTCTTGGATAAACTCTTTTTCTTCTTCTTCGTTAAAGGCAAACTTTTTCGCTATCTTAACGACAAGAAGAATGTTAGACACGATAAACTTATCTATCGCTGACCTTACTACCAAAGGATTCGATGACTGCTTTTGTTTAGACAGCTCAACTTCTTGTTCAGCCGTCAATAATGGATGACGTTTCGCGTTTTCCACAAGCGTGCTGATCACTGATGCCGTTGGGCGATTTATATCATTACTGTCTTCTATAAGAACATCGTCGTTCTCATCGAGAGCTGACAAGATATCTTCACTCATGCCCTTTCCTTTCTCTTTATAATACATGTATAATATCACACAAATAGTTAGACAATACTACCACTATGAATCAAAAATTACATCAAGTTTATTCTGACAAACAGCTTGAAAATCTGGTTATGCAATCTCACTATGGTTGCGACGAAGCTGGGAGAGGTGCACTCAATGGGCCTGTTGTTGCAGCGGCGGTCAACCTTGGCAATGCAATCATCCCGGAGCTCAATGACTCTAAACAACTATCAGAATCAGCACGACATGAACTTTTTGAGCAAATCACCACGTTGGCGAGTGATGTTTCTATTGCAATTGTGCCTCCGACAGAGATTGACAGACTCAACATATTAAACGCCACCATGAGCGCTATGCTGCAAAGTTACGTGGGCCGAAAGGGCGAACCTAACCTCATGCTTATAGATGGAAATCGCGTGCCAGAAATCCCTGAAGGCTCAAGATTTTTTAGCGTGGTGAAAGGTGATGCAAAAGTACCAGCAATATCAGCAGCGTCTATTGTAGCGAAGGTTACGCGTGATAATATTATGATGGATTTAGCCCAGACTTACCCAGAAATGAAATACGAAGTGCACAAAGGTTATGGGACTGCTCTACATCTAGAGATGATTGACAAACATGGTATCAATGACTCTTACCGCATGACATTCAAGCCAATAAGAGAGCGCTTTGGCGTGCATCAAAAATCGTTGTTTTAGAATTTAATAACAATTGCACTGCTGATAACAATTTATTATCAAAAAAGCAACATCAATGATCCTCATAAAATCTTATATGTGATAGTTTCATTATTACAAATGATTTTATCTGGCCATGGTTGGCAAGAGGAGTACATTATGCAAGTCTCTTATTATATCAGTCAAAATGACTACGTAAGACAGCGTGCAATGCAACTCTCCGCAGTAGGCGGCATATCTGTTGGGTTAACACTGGCGGCACCTTTTCTGTCTGCACTCACAGGCATCATAATGGTTTTAACCACATCCTACTGCATCAAACTCTCTCGCTACATGAAACAATGTAAAAGTGAAGTTTCAAGACTTCCTGATTGTGATAGATACCAGTACAACTACGCCATAAATAAACGCCATCACCGATGCTCCACGCTGATGCTAGCCATGACCGCATCTGTTTTTGGTGCAGCGAGTTACGTGGTAGCGGTCTCTTTGTTCGAACTGATGACTCAAACTGTTGGGTAATACGTTATGACAAAAATCAATCCCACAAAAAGAAAAACGTAATTTTCCTTAAACCACTTCATCAGATAGGGAATTGGCGGCGACAACGGACATGCTGCCTTCAAATAAAGAGAGATATTCCCCTGCCATTTTACCACGCCAAGTTATGGCAAACTTGTGCTCACTCACAGGTAAAATAAATCCACGCTTTAACAACTGATCCCTTACAGGGTCTGGATGACCACAGCTAAAATAGTGCTCATACGCGCCAAGTGCTTTCATTTCATTCGCACTCATTCCTTTTGAGAAGGCAATAGCACGCTGCATGACTTTTTTCTTTCTAGAGTCGCGCTCTCGCAGCAACACAACAATAGCGCTTATAAAAAGCGCCAATGCTGCCAATACGACTTCATGTGAGCTTACTTCCATAATTTAGGATGCCATCTCAATGTCTTGCGTACTTAAACGTCGTGTGTGCATGTAGTGCAAAAACAGTGGCTTGCCAGCTTCGAGTATACGATCCCTAACATTCAATTCAAGAGCACTGCCACGGCGATTATTGGCGATCCCCATCAGCAATGCATTATGTGTTTGGCTTAGACCCTCAATGACATCATTAACATTAATGTCTTTTTTCGGTGTAAACGCGGTGACATAAATTGTCTGACCGGTATCGGCTCGCATTAATTGATTGATGGTTTGACTCGAACCGGGGTCCTGCAACGCCCTTACAATCATCTCTTCGCTGCTATCTTGGATAACCTCAATATTTTCATATTGCGCTTGCAGTGACGTTGAGATATTTGTATCAATGATATAGGTAACAACATCACACGCTTTATTTCTTGCCGCACAGAGTGTTGACAGAACATAAGACTCTGAGTCGTCACCTAAATCGACCACAATCTTAACGGCATTTGTTAACGCTATGCGGGAGAAGGTTTCATCGTGCGTCATACTCTCAACACGACAAAACTCAACGCCGTCTATGTCAAGGAAAGGGTGCTCTATATCTTGGTCGGTCACTACCAAAATCATGCGATTGGCTCGGTGTTTATCTGCCAATATAAGCTCAATCATTTCTTTCGTTCTTTGCGCCTGATAACCCAGCATTAAAATATGATCTTGTGCATTTGAAAAATCTTTCATTCCCGTCATCTCTCTTCTTAGTATCTCGATCAAGGTGGCGCTTGCCTTGGTTAGTAATACGCCGAACAACCCTAGTGAAAAGGGGATCATGAAAAGTGCAGAGATCAACATCCCCGCATCCGTAGTGGGAGAAGCGTCACCATACCCCACCGTTGAGCTTGTAACGACCCAAAAATAAAAAAATTCGATGGGTGATGCCACCAAATCTGCCTCATTCGCCGCCTTCATCATCCAGTAAGACATGATGCCGTGCGCAAGGGCAGCCGTAAGCACAACTCGCAATTTCACTCTCGCGATGTTGCGTAGAAATTTTTGAAATATATACTTAAAATACACTCAATATCCTCAAGTAAAGTTGACGTTTATTGATCACGGCTCATCACCCTGAAAGCAGAGGCGTTTCGGGGCAATCAAAAGCATAAATGTAATTACCCCCACGTTCTTCACTCAATGCAAGATAACCTTTGCCATTAAGGTAATACACTCTCGCATCAGGTGAGTAGCCCTCTATCGTTCCGTCAAAATGCAGTTTCATATTTTCACGCGACAGTTTGACAGCAAATGACTCTAAATACCCAAGTACTGCATTAAGCTCCATATTTGAGTGAGTAAGAGGCGCATCTTTCAAACTCGACACAACTAGTACACGAGAGTCCTCAGCCATACCAAAGTGCTTAAATATCGCAAAACCAAGTGCGCGAAGACTTGACATTTGCGCACCTGGCAGCATCATCAAATCAACCCACTCTATGTGACTAACACCGGCCTCACGCAATGAAGTCGATGATGCGGCACTATCTTCTAATTCCTGACAAGACCATGATTCTAATTGTGCCATCGGCATATCAACGCCATTAGATATGGTGCATAACTGAGGGTTTACCCTTAGGTTCATTAGTTCATTCGCGATACCGTTTCTTGACAAATGCATAAATGCCGAGCGAATACGACTATGAAGTTTATGCACGGGCATCAAAGGAAAATCCTCTTTGTCACTTGCGCTATGTATAACTGTATTGGTGTTTTGTGTTGACATATTAACCCTCCATCAGAATGCCAATATTACCAAAATACCCACATGATAGCAACAACTAATGTCTACGCAGCAACACGCTCGACGTCGCCACTGATCTTATTTTTGCGCAGCGTAAAAAACGCTTTTCTTGCGGCACGAGTCATATCACTAGGCACAGATGAATTGCCGAATCCTTTAGCTTGAATCAATGAACCACCAGAGGTGAACTCAAAGGTGTACCCATGACGCACATCATTGTTTTTAAACAGCTGAAAAATGATACGCGCACCTGACTCACAAAGTACCGCGTAATGCTGTGATCCCACGCAGTGTCTTTGCGCATCACCAATAGCCATTAACTCACGCGCATTTGTTGGCAAGTTTATTGCCCAATGCTTAGGGAGCTCAGCATTTACTGCGTCAACAGACGATACATATTGTTTCTGCTTAAAGTCACCCATTCTGTTAACCCATGCCTTACTGGCGCTAATAACAAGATAATTGTGAAGTGATGTTGTTGTATTATCATCTGAAAGCCACGCTAAAACCCTCGCCTGATTATCTCTGTTGACGTTTTTGTTTTCATAAGACACTAAATCCGACAGCATGCGCAACGTGTCTTTGGCTTCATCGGGTTCAAACTGACAAGCAATATCAATGATCAAGTCATCCGAGAAAAACTTCCTCACTTTGGCAAGCGTACGAAAGTCAACATTAAGGCCTGCTCGTTGACCAGATGGAACATGTTGGTTAACACTGTCTAAGAAGCGCAAATAATCGTCACGGTTAAGTTTGCCCTTGTGGTTAGTGAATGCAGCTTGAAGTGCGCTAATTGCCCCAACAGAACGCGCATCTTTAGAGTTGAAGATAAACGCCACTTCGCTCGGGTGCTTAGAGTTTATGAGTAATTTCGTTGCGCGTTTAGGTGACATTTCTTTGTAAAAAGAAAAAGCCCCATAGCCTGATGATTTCAAAACAGTATAAAAAGACGACAACTCCATCACAACTCCCATCGCACCATTTTGTGCAACGGCGCTAGAAACTTTGATACATGTATCACCAGACAGCTTTTTCAAGGTTTTAAGAGGGGTGTTTTTGTTCTTGGCAACGGCAACCCTAACAACATTCGCCTTATCTTTGGAAAGTAAATCAAGTGTCTTTTCTTCGGTGTTTTCATGAGTGGCAACACTCACTCTCACAGAAACATCTTGGCGCAAAGATAAGCGATGTAGAATAGCAGCTGACACAGCAGCATTAGAGGCGGCTGCAAGTGCAATTCCACCCCGAGTGCTACATGAAAGCTTGTCCAGCAGCGGCTCCGGCGCAGATGGATTGGCAGCAACTCCTGCAACCACGGCAAAGTCATCATGCTTACTTAACGCAACAATCGCCTCCTGAGAAAGCATAGGGTGCTTTGCAATGGTCGCGATGTCTTTTATATCTGACGCAATAGAGAGAAACTTATTAAGCAGAGCCTCAGTCAAGTTCGCATTCGAGAGTAACGCAAGACGTATCGTACCACCACATTGCCATAACTTAGCCATTTCTTGTGTAGTTAAACAGCAGTTCTCAGCCACATTTTTCAGTGCTTTGTGATGTTTCACGTTAATGAGCTCGTGAGGGCCGCTTGATATCATATGTTCATGGCAAGACAGCGCCTCATAAACTAAAGGGTCTTTACTCACAACAGCTATTAGCCTAAGCGCCGTTAATGGTGAGTTCTGGTTTCTCGCCAAAGGCAAATGGGTAGACGGTAACTTCAACGCTGCAATACGATTTAATAATTCAGGTGAGGCTGACGGATTAGAGGCAATTTTACAACAGATTGCTTCTTTCTTGCTTTTAAACAGTTCGCGCAACATTTCATCAGTGCAGTTTGGGTTGGACGCGATAGCTGCCATTTTTTCCTCACCGCTAAATCCACGCATTGCGTTCTCTAACTCAGAAACGGGAAGATCTGGGTGAGCAAGCAAAAACAACAATACATTAGCGTTATCGCTTAACGTAAAATACTTTCTTAACGTAGCTAATGGCATTGTTTTTAGCTTTTCTTTATTTGAAACGAATCTTCTGTTTACGATATTCATACCTGACGCCCTTTGACTGAGAGATTAAATTATACCAAACCAGCAATACTAAAACAACCCAGAAAGTAAATTTGAAAGTGACTCTTTATACTACTTATTAATTAACAGTGGAATGATAATTGCTAAGCTAAAATACAATTTCAAAAAGGATTTAAATTAATGTTAATCAGACATATTGCAGCACTGCTCTTGTTAAGCGTACCCTATACCTCTCAGGCAGACCTTGTGGGACACTGGGGGTTTGATGTCGTGAGCAACAGTGAAGTCACACCTGATACCCTGGGCGTTCATCCTGGCCGCACACACGGCACATCAAGCGTTAATGGTTATAATGGCAGCGGGCTACTATTTGACGGTGACGATTATGTTGACATCAACACCACAACGCTACCAACAAGGAACTTTACCATTTCTTTTTGGGCGAGTCTTGATCCCTCTCTAGATCAAGGTTTATTTAGCTTGCAGAACGACTCAGGTTACTCGAACGATAGACATATAGGCATTAAAGACGGACAAGGTTACGTTCGCGTCTGGACTCGCGATTCGATACGTGAATATCAAACGCCGGAATACGCAGGACAAGCCATTCAAGATTGGTATTTCGATATAAGCTCAGTAAACAGCGGGCAATGGCACCAATGGACACTCACGGTTGAGGACAATATTGGTATGTCTATGTACATCGACGATGTGTTGGTTTCTCAAAAGATGGATATTGACCATTCAGATTTTGACTGGGAAACGAAAATGACAATAGGCTATTCAAAGGATATTGGCTATACTATTGGCGCTATAGATGAAGTCTATTACTTTGACTCTTCACTAACACCTAGCGAAGTCAATGCATTCGATTTGGCATCTGCAAAAGTAGATGTAAGTAGCACCCTAGGAGGAGGCATTGTCCTTTTAGGTTTTTTTGTGGCTGGCGCAAGACGGATGACAAGCCGAGTAACGCCACACTTTTCACAGCCGTAGGCACGGTTGCAATTAAGGATAAATGTTATGTTAAAGAAACTCATTACGGCATCTTTGCTATTAGGCGCTGTTAGCGCACAAGCTGAGGTTGTCGAAGATTTAAGTCAATGGCAACAGGACGGAACGTCTGGCAATTGGACGTATAATCCTGATACGAACAGCTGGTTCCAATCGGAAAACACGGCCACAGGATCATTCCTTTATGACCCATCAGGTGACGCACTTGGCAAAGCCGTTGCAGGAGACATTACTGTCACTGGTTCAGACGATGACTTCATTGGTTTTGCGATTGGTTACAATGCTGGCGATGTAACCAACGCAGATGCAGACTACTTTTTGCTTACATGGAAGAAGTTAACGCAATCTGGCCTCGATATCGGCATGGACTTATGGCACGTCACTGGCTCCATGAATAGTGCAAGCATGTGGGACTTAAACAACCACAGCTCTTTCCGCCATGTTGCTGAAGCGAAAAATCTCGCGGATGTGGGCTGGCAGACTAACCAAACGTATTCATTCGATTTGACCTATGAAGATCATGCCATTGGTGTATTTCTTGATGACGCCCTTGAGTTTGGTGTTACTAAGAATGGTGCCGGTGTCGATGCATTTTCTCCTGGTGGCTTTGCATTCTTCAACTTCTCTCAAGGTGGCGTTACTTATAGCGGCGTTGAGTACGATGATATCAATGTTATCGTTGATGAACAAAAGCGAGAAGCGCTATCTAACAGCGTGCCGCTGTCAGGTGGTGCAGCAGCATTGCTGACGGCATGTGCTTTTGGTTTCCGACGAAAGCAGTAGCGCGACAGGTAATCAACCCAGCCTATTGATAAAGAAGCCGACACTGCTCGGCTTTTTTTTGTTGATTTTTCTACTGTGTTTGTTATCATGCTCAACAAGTTTTCAGTAGAGATCTTAAATGACACCTCAAGTATTTGGCTTAGAAACCTTCGACTTCACCGCACGGTTGAACAAAAATCTCCAACGGCACCAACGTCTAATGGAGACCTATTCAGCATTGCGTTTAACTACTTCGCATGATGAAGCTAGCAGTCGCAGAGCCAGATTCTTTTTTATGCTAGATAGTATCCAACAAGCCAATCGACGAAACTTACAGCGCCTTTCTGAGCTTCACACTGAAAAAACCGAAATAGACGTGAGCAGACATGAAATGCTTGCTGATGTGGTTAAATATGAAAATGAGGTGTTTGCTAATGCTCGACTTATGCAGCTCGACTTGATTACACTCAACGTATATTTGTCACGCATTCTTCAGCAGACTCAACAAGGACTTCCACTACTTGCTGCCCACCCATATCTTTTAGACAGTAATGTGGCGAAAAGCGCATTAAGGCGCACGCACTTTATGTTATTCACAGGGCTTCGCAGCGCACTAAACAAAACAAAAAGCACTGACTTTGGCAGTGACAATTAGTCATAGATATACACAATTAAGGCACGAATTAATGAATAAGCTAGCTGTTGTAACGACATACTATAACCCATGCAGATACAAGACACGTCGAGAAAACTACGATGTGTTTAAATCGCACATGGCAGATTCTGGCGTGTACTGCCTGACCGTGGAGTGTGTATTCGGCGACGAAAAACCAGAGCTTCCACCGTCAGAGGATGTGTTGCATTTAACCGCACAGTCGACACTGTGGCAAAAAGAGAGGCTGCTAAACATCGCAGCATCACAACTCCCCAGCGATGTTGATGCTGTTGCTTGGCTTGATTGTGACGTTATTTTCTCAAACCCAAATTGGGTAAATGATACGCTCATTGCACTAGACAAAGCACCAATCGCCCAGCTTTTTGAGACATGCATTCGCTTAGATAGATTTGGTAACATTGGCAAGAAACCTGACGTTGTAGAATCCTTTGCTTCTGTTATGCAGTACTTTCCTCGTTCGATGGATCTTGCTCGCTACGACATTCATGGCCATACGGGTTATGCATGGGCAATGCGCAGAGAAATATTTGACAACATTGGTCTATATGAGCATGCCATATCCGGCAGTGCCGATCACTTCATGGCACACGCCATATTTGACGACTACAATTTTTGCATACAAAATGCTTTAAAAAGCGACCCTGTTCAGATTGGCCACTTGAAGGAGTGGGGCGCGCGCTTTTTCCAATACACTCAAGGTAAAATCAGTGTTGTCCCCGGCCAAATTCGCCACCTTTGGCATGGTGATTTGAAACACCGTAATTATTTTAATCGCATGCATGACATTACCGACCTAGGGTATAACCCATGGGAAGATATTGTTGTTAAGGATGGGCAGCCTCTTGAATGGGCACCATCAATGAACAAGCCCGAACTCGAAGCTTACTTTTATAACTTTTTCTCAAACCGTAAAGAGGATGGTGATGACGTAAACACAAATGCCTCACCATGCCAATGCCACAAGGAAATTGCATAATGTCTCAACATCTTAAAAACAGAATGGCGTCAGCGTTAGTTGCGCTCAGAACAAAACAACTTAGCGTAAAAGCATTGCTTGTTGATTATCTTATCAAACAAATCGAAGAGCACGAAGTTAAGAAAGACGTCGCCCCCTGGCTTGAAAGCATGAATCAGCAATATGGACAATGGCTACCAGAAAGCGTTGAAAAAGCCATTGTTGAGTCATCCAGCCAAGGGTTTCTTGGTCGCCTTTTTTCTCCTGAGAAAATAGAAGGGAGCACCGTGGATGCTTATCGCCACGAGGTCACAGAGGCGCTGCTAAACGCGTCGTCTGAAGGCTTCAAGCCTATTTCAAGCCTCATCTTTACGTTTATCACTGAACTTGGCAGTAACCCGCTAAAAAAAGCAGAAGACTCACCTACGGATATAGATAGAATAGAGTCCCCTTTTGATGTTCATACTCAGTGGCACGAATGGTGGATGGATACCATTGCGCTTTATTTCGCACTACGCCATGCCATTGCCTCGCTTCAAAGCTCGATTGAAATGCTGTCTGGTGACATTTATGTTTCATCAAAGAAAAGCATCACTATCAACAATCGTCGATTTGACCGTGATGACGATGATTTCGAAGATTGGTTCTGGCTGTATCTGCTATACTCAGAAACATTCGACTATTCTCCACATTCCTATGACAGCTATGCCGTTTACGAAGAACTCAGTGATGATCTTCGTGTGCTTGAACCTGAAGTAACGGTTTATGATGATGAGCAGCGACGCTTTTCTCATGATGCTGAGCCTTATAGCAGTGATGATTCACCGATATTAGGCGGCAGTGGCGACGGTGATGTGGGTGTTGCAGCAGCGGCCGCTATTGCTTCAGGTGGAGACTTAGGTAGCTTCTCGTAACAATAATACCGAATGAATCAAAAAAAGCTCAGACACCTTGTTGACTGAGCTTTTTGATATACCCACTGAAAATCCAATTCACCTACAGAGTGCAGCGCACTCAAAGACATGAGTAGATTGCTTATTGGCATCACTTTTTTTTTGCTCACCAATTATGTGATATAATCATTTTACACTCAACAAGAACTGATTTTATGATGCAAAAAATAGCCCCTCGTGACATTTTTAACGACGCCAATTTTTATAAGAATTTGTCTTACCTATTAACATACATGAAAGATGATGTTATACCTGGCCTTGAGTTTTATGCCAGCGAGTCACAACTCTTATCCCCGCATTTTCTTTCTCTAAATCCCGAAGATGGCGACCTTATATGCCCTTCAGGCACACTTTATGATTTATCTTCAGGTGGTGAGCTTACTTTAACCAGACCGATGAATTCTCGTGATGCTTTCCCCGTTTATGTTGTTGATGATGACTACGGGTTCACGGAAGTTTTTCAAGACTCTGGTTTTCCTCATCATGAGATCCTTGATTTAACAAGAGATGCTGACTCATCAAAAATCCATGCCGACATCGATGCCAAAAAAGTGATGGGTTACAGTGTTGCAATGAAAGGTGTGGGCAAAGTGGCGCTGCTTGTCATTGACAAAATGGCATCCACCAGCAACCTTCACTTCGATGAGGCACAATACAGTGAAACGGGCCTGACATTTGAAGAAGAGGGCGGGTTTTATTACCTAGAGCATGACGACCTCATCACCTGCGCTGGGGACGTGTTACATCTTCGTTCCCCCGTGCTAACAAATGAAAACAATCTGTGGCCGCTTGAATTCTCGGTTGATGGCGAGTCATACAAGCCTGTTTATTCTAATAACGGAGAGCTTTCACCTGACTTCTTATTGCATTCTGTATCACCAGAAAACAAGGTGTCGTTAGAAGAGCGTATTGAAGAGCCTGCGCTACGCAACAAAATAAGATAATGTGCTTGGTTTCACCATTGTAAAAAACGACCCTTGTCATCAATTAGCGTGTTGAGCCTAGTTGCGTTTTTGTGTTATATTTGATTTTCTTAATAGCATAGTCAACACGAGAAAAATATGACGATGAAAAACCAATTGTTAAATCTATCGACCATGGGTGAAGCGTTGTCTGACGCTACAGTTAGCGAACTTGAAGGGATCGCCGGCAATCTGGCTAAGCTCATGGAGCAAAGAAAAAACGGGATGACTAAAATTGTTAACGACATCCACTCCCTGGGTTTTACGGTTGATGATTTTATAGCTTTTGCAAAGAAAGAAGGGATGGTTGAAAAGCGCAAGCAGGACAAGGCGCCGAAAAAAGGCCCTTTTGTGCCCAAACACGACCCGGTGTATCGCATTGAGCAAGATGGTGTTTTCATTGAGTGGTCAGGCAGAGGCCGCCCGCCCAAAGCCTTCAAGGAAGTGAAAGCCGCAGGCGAGCTCGAAAAGTACCGAATATAAATATAGCGTGACAACGCAAAGAAAAAAGGAGCATTAGCTCCTTTTTTGTTCTATTATCTATTAGCATAAACGATAGACGAGGTACTTCAGGTCCATTTGCTTTTTCATATATTTCACGGCACTTTGAGGTGTTCCATTAAATACGGCGCGCTTCGATGTTCTCACTGGCACGACAGCGACCGTTTCTTTTTCACTTAAGGTGATGAGTTCGTCAAATGAGATGTTTAGCGCATAATGACTGCTTTTTAAGCCGTTTTCCAACGGCGTGTCGTGGAGATCCACAAATGCAGACTCGCTCACCACGCCAGAGTTATTAACAATGGCATACTTCTTAGAGACCTCAACGTGAGGCTTTTTCACCACATCTCGATTATCCTTTCCACTAATGAAGGCAATGGTGTGCCCGCCTTCATATGTTTGCTTTACGCGGGTTGTGTTGGGCGTAAGCTTATCCATCATCTCTTTTGCGTTAGATACGGCCATAGAAAGCGAGTCCGCGCGGATATCTAGCTGTAAATGCCTGCCTGATTGTTTAGGTTCAGAGCAATAGGTATATTGCGTTTTCTTGTCTCCGCGGTAAAGCACCCATTCCATAGACTTGCTGCAATGCATAAGTGCAACCTCTACTTCACCCCACGCATCTACATCAGAGGCGTACTCACCTAACGCTTTAGAAACAAAAAAAGGCTCTGAGTCCGTCCCTAAATTTGCTCTTAATGAATACAAGTTATGCGCATTTGATCCCAGGGCCGTATTGAAATCTTTGTATCCTCTTGCAACAGCAATAAGACTATAGGCCTTTTGATCTCCAATTTGACACTTGGCTTCACGCTCAAGTGCTTTTTTGAAGACTGGTAGTAGTTTCTTGAACGTTTCTTTTGTATTTTCAATGTAATTGGCGTGTATCATTATAATCCTTCCATACGTGCTCTATTGTGGCCTATGCGTTAATCACTAAGCACGAAAATGCTTTATAATGATTTTGTATCTCTACGACGTCCTGTTCTCCATCTCTTGTGAGGCATAGGCGGATAGCCAGGCTGCTAATCGAAAACCACAGACATCATTGTGAATGCAATATAAACTTCGATATGCCGATATTATCATACTTAAACGAACAGTGCCTACCAAATTTTACTATTGCCTTTACCGCCCTCATCTGGTAGTATTTATGTAATTAAATCACTTGAGAATTGCGCATGAATATCACCCATGCATTTGTAAATGATAATGGCCAGTTACTCCACCCCGTCAAGGCGATCTTAAGCTACGGCATCCTTGATCAATTATTAGATAAGTCGCACCGCGACATTCAATCCATTGTAGATAAACTGAAAGTTCAAATTGAAGGGGAAGAAGGGGAGTGTCAGTATGACAACACCGCGTTGTTAGGCACAGTTATTCATCATGCAGCAGAAAGCGCGTCATGTTATAAAAAAGACATGACAATGAAAGCCATGAAGCATCGACGTCCTTTGCATTATCGGGATAATGACCACCAGTGTGTTTACTGGGTGTCAGGAAAATCGCCGACGGATGACATCGTGACCAAACCTTATGCCGTTATTTTTGACACTGTGGATAAAGAAAAGGAAGGCGAGCAGCTTGTATTGCATGAGAGTGCAGAAGAGGCTGTTAATGCCCTCATCGACCAGAAACAAAAGGAGGGGTCCTCCAGCATACCCATTGATGGATTTAACCAAACGTACTTTAAAGAGTTTGGCGGTAGTCGGCATTACTTAAACAAACATTGTAAACTACGCTCTTTATCAGACGAACGAAAACTGGAGCGTGCCGAGTCAGCCAATGGAGTGTTTATGGAATGGTTGAATCAAGGATTCACCCACGCGCTTCGCGAGGCCATACTTGCGCGTTCTAAATTGGACGTCTATGGCTGGACAACACTGTCAACATCAAAAGGCCAGTTTAAGATCCCCACACTACCACTAATGGCGTGGGCTTTACGAAAATTAAATGAAGACCGTTACTCCGGGGAAGACTGGGTGGAATATGCTGCGGTCTCTGACACAGGCATTAAGACCAACAATGATGACCCACTCCATACAGACTGGATGATAGGTGGGGGTGTTGACCTGGATTACGACAAAAGTCGCGAAGTCCTAGAGGAAGCGGACAGATGGGCCTTTCATTGGCAAAGTGCGAAGTTTCAAGTTAAAAATCATGTTTTAAACGTCGGCAAAGATGTCAAAGGGCGTCTTTTTCATGCCACACCAAGCAACGCCGGCGACGTGCAGGAGGGGGATATCTTAGTGCTCCCCAAAGGCAGTGAGGATTATCATATCCATGCCATGAAAGCTTGTGGTAAAGGCCGAGGTGGCGTGATCACAGAAGTGGGCGGCAAATCTGCTCACTTAGTCAAGGTCGGACGGGAGCTTGGTTTCAATGTGCTGAGAATACCTGACGCGAGAAAAACACTACCACACCACGCATACGCGCACCTTAGCTCAAAGCGTGGAGAGGTATATCTTGAGCAAAAAGAGGAAGTTGAGCGATGGCTTCGCGATGACGCCTGTTAAAAAATGGATAACGTTTACATGCTGAATAAGGCTATGTTCAAAGTAAAAGTAAGAGGAGATAAGTGTTGAGTAATTCATACTGTGTGTCAGACGAAAAAATAGAAAAGGCTTTAAAGAAGCATGGTTGGGACAAAACGAGTGTTGATGAAGGTCGATTGATGCTTATGGAGCTTCTTGCTAAAGCTAACGCAGGATGCTACAACTCTCATACAGAAGAAGCCTTCATGCTGTCTTTTGGATTGATTGGCAAAAGCCGTACACTGAATAAAGCGGGTAGACGTTTTTTGTGTGATATGGTTTACGCGTCGTCGAATCGTCAGGCTGCCATGGTTAAGCTCTCAATAGCACATCGAACGCCTCCAGATTAACCGGCCCCCCTTCTCGCGGCACTACTGACAGCATGCATCATAAAACATCATCACGCATGCTGCCTTTTGTGATATCATCCTGTCATTACATCTCATGCAAGGAACGCGTTATGGTCATGACCACCGGCCTCAAAAATTACTCAAATGTTCACTTCTCTGATGAAGAGGTCGCAAAGAAAATCATCGCACACTTTGCACCAAAAGGCCGAATATTAGAGCCCTTTAAAGGGGAAGGAGCGTTCTTTAACCATCTTCCGGAAGGCACGCAATGGTGTGAGATAAACGAAGGCCGCGATTTTTTCAAATTTACATCGCAGGTAGACTGGATCGTATCTAACCCGCCCTTTGAAAATCTGACCCAAGTCATGTCACACAGCTTTAACATTGCGATAAACACGGTTTATCTTCTCCCTTTATCCAAAGTGTACAGCTCTGCACCACGACTAAGGCTTGTCCGTGACATTGCCGGCATTAAAGAGGAGTTGCACTTTGGCTCAGGTCGCGACATTGGATTTGATATTGGTTTCCCATTTGCTGCCATGCACTTTCAACGAGGATACCGCGGGCCCACAGCTAAGAATTGGGTTAACTTCACAAAGTGAACTGCCCATCGACTATAAACAATCGATAAAAACCGCAATTGTGATACCATCATACTATCCTTTTCTATGATTGAGTTACTAAACAATGGCCGTCTACCCTAACACCCCAATAATGGCAGAAAAGTCAATTTCTCCGGAAAGAGCACTGCATATGGCCCACTTTCCAGAGTTATATCAAGCCGCACACCGAAATAATGAGCTTACCATCCCTGGGGGCAGTAGCGGTCAAGGGTGGCGCAACTTCCTAGCGAACCCTGGCAATTACACACGCTCATTGACGGCATTTGGTCTTGGGGTTGGGTTAACGCGACAAGGCGAGTGGATGTCGGCGTACATGAACGGCACCAAAATCCCCATGCATCGCATTGCATCAAAAGCTACCAAACCCACAGAGATAAGGGTTGAGGTGGCAACCTCAAAAAAGGTGGCCGCTGCCGCCAAAAAAATTGAAAACGCGGAAGCTGAAATGCGCGCTGCATATAAAAACGGTGCATCTGAAGAGGAAATGGAGAGGCTTCACGATAACATTGATAAGCGAGAGAGAAGTGAACTTCGTAGCGGTCGACAAATGAAAATGAAGTGGGTCAATTTCGACGACTTCATGGCAAACCACGAGAAGTACTTCTTCCCTTTAGCCGCAGACAAAGAGCGCTTTCTTGAAGCCTACCCAACGCATGAGGCGCTTGTAAACAAGCATAACTTCACGTACCAGATGCGGAACAATAAAGATCCACTCACACCTGACAAAGTCAGAGAAGGAGCAAGCATGCTGCTTGGCAAATCTCCTGAAAACCTAGAAGGCAATACCACTGTCGTTAATGGTGAAATTGCCATAATTAGCTCTCCCGTTGTCATGAGAAGTGCTGAAGGGCTACCACTTCTCGCCTATGGACTAAACAGTTTAAGTAGTGGAGAACTTTTCAGTAATACGATTGTGCAATCACCCACGGGTGATGGTTATGGCATAGGGAAGGTAGGGGAGTATCTGGCTTCTTCCGTTGAATTTTCCTCACTGGACGATGCACTATCATCTATGAATCCGGCCCCCTCTAACGCGGAGTCCATCACTCAACACCAGACGATAAAGGCGTCTGTAAGTAATGATGAGATTAGCACCCGAGGAATGACTCGACGTTAAGTCAATGTACAATTGTTGTGCAACACTATGAATACAATGGTAAACGACAATGAGTAGCACTGAATACAAAGACGATCATGCGGATAAAACGCTAACGCCGAGACAACAGGCTGAACAAAAATTATCAAAAACCTCTGACGCTGTTGGCAAAGCACTAAACAGCCGATTGACGGGTTCCATTGTAAAAAAAATGCCGCTCTCAATCGGCATAGCGGTAGCGGCAGCCTATCTCCACATCAACACCGGCGTGTCATTTCACGATGCAGTTCAAACGTATGCCAACATTGCCAAATCAGTTGGTACAGGTACGATTAGCCACGCAATCAAGGAAGGCGTCATTGGCCTTACCGTAGAGCCAATACTTGAGGCTTGGTACCTTGTTTCTCGAAACCCCGAGCTAACTCTGACGCTTTATGGTGCAACCAAAGGGTCATCCATGATGCTCGACTACCTTAATGGCGAGCAAGGAAAAAGACGCGCTGATATTGTTGAAAAGTCGCCAATCAAGATTTACCGCGAGCACCTCAAGCAATTTGACGAAGATAACACAATGTCACCCCCCAAGGATTGGAAAAACCCGTTTACGGGCACCCAGGGCATGCTCATTGAAAAAGCGGTATCACTACTGCGTCGCGTACCGGTCCTCAACAAATTAGGTTTCGTCAACGACCGTTCCGCATACAAGCAAGCGGAAGTAAACTTCCTTCATAACCTCGTATTTATGCATCAACTTAGAGGGCAAGCACCAGGGATTGACGCTCACCTTAATAACGACGTTTACAAACACCCCGCTTTTGATAGCATTTTTGCTAATGCGGACACCCTGGGCAATGCACTTATCCCCAACATCGAAAACTATCATACTTTCTCACGCAGCGTTTATAATTCTCTTTCAGGCATGGAAGATGTGCTATTTAACATTAGGCCAGAGATGTCGCATACGGAAAAAGAACGATTGATCAACCGTGAATTTGAGCGCCTCTCTAGTATGTCGTTAAAAGAAGCCTATCAAACTTACGATCAACATGTGGTTATCAAGGACAGTCTTTCTCAAATCCTTAACACGATGCACGCTATGCGAGGTGAATATGGGTTAAGCGCGGTAAGCGTTGACGACGCAGAACATTTAGCCTCGATGTTGAAAAGTTGCGGTAAGGCCATTCAAGCATACGATGTTGACATGCCGCAAGGCGCGTACGCAAAGGTAGGACAACACTTGGTAAAGGCGGGAGATAATTTACATCGCTCCGCCAATATAGCTATCCTCATGCAGGGCAATAACACCCCCAACACGATAAATCTATCATCAGTCCGCTTACTTAGACCCTTTAGCAAAGCGTCTGCTTACGTCAACAAGCGCACCTCTGAAGCCGAACAAATGGTATGGCTATCTATGCTCCCCGATGAGCCTTTTGATACGACAATAGACGGACTCGCAGCACGGGCGCTCATCAAAAATATCGATGCTGCGCTTTACCGGCGTGAGCGCGATAGAAATCACGACATAAGCCACGAAAATGACAGTAAAGCTCACAATTATGCTAAAGATAAGGCTACAGAGAGAACCATGGAAATTGGCCGCCGTAGCGCTTACACTTACTCATCGAAAATAGACGATGATTTTAATCATACAGAGCATGTCGCAATGAACCAAACCAATAATAACATTAATACTGCTATTGCAAGTCAAAGGCTGAATGCTGGCAGTTCACAGCCGGCGCCTCATAACAGCGCTCAACCATCACCTGCCCAAAAACAGGTCAGCAATGCGGTATCCATAAGATTAAAAATTTAGCTTTCATTGTATGCGGGCCCGAATATTTCGGGCAGTGAACGAATAAGACTTACTCTTAACAAATCAGCTGTAAAAGCGGCATCGCCGTCTAAGACCGTAATGTCTTGGAACTCATCACCATTGACATGCTTATTCAGTTGTCCCATATAAGACACGATGACTTGAGACATCAATACGGTTTTCTCACGGTAGGCTTCAGGGCCCAAATGTAAGAACATCGCTTTGTATAGAGGAAAGGTCAGGCGTTCTCTGACATCATTCACGGCGACACTCTCACCAAACAACCCTGTCGAGGGAGTAAGCTTGCTTATATACTCATCTGTAGTCAGAGCAAACTTGTGCGCAAGGCATAAGAATTCATCTCCTACCATACTCGTGGTTGGCGTGCCGCACACACCGCATAGCGTTTCAGGCTCAAGCGCACTTGCCTCCATGCCGCAGTGCACACAAGTGGCATAGCCGTCTTTTCGGTATGAGCCTCGGACATTTCGATCCCACTCATGCTCTTGGCACGACAGCATATCAGAAGCTTTCTGCCATGCTTCGCGCTCAGCACCAGCCACGTCTTCCGCTTCACCTCTAACCATAATACCCAAGCCATCGACAACGAGGAATGCCTCAACAAACGCCGTAACGTAATTTGGCGTCTCCGCTGATTTTGTGATCACAACGCCTTGTTTTCCGCCTTGGAGAGATGTGTCATCTGGCCATGGATACGCAGCCACCACATTTTCTTCACGGTAAAGATTTATTCTTTTTTGCTCATTGTCAACAGGGAGGACATCTTTAGCACGTAGGCCACATTTCACACAATCACCACGCCCATCCTTCAACACCACCCCATTGCAATCTTTCACGCCGCGCCACTCATGATCGCAATGTCGCTGTTTGACAAAATCAGAAAGCATGCTTTTTGTCCACGTTGCAACATCTTGCTCGCTGTCATTCATTTTTCCAATGATACGATGCCATGGATCGGGACTGTTTTTTTCAGGAAGTATCGGCGGGAACGTTACAAAGATGCGGACAACTCCCTCCTGTGTAGTATGCACATCGTCCTTATTTCTCACTCCACAAATGGCAATGTCGACATCGTCAGTTAACGTTAAATTTTCAGCATTGATTAACGAAGACACCACAGCAGCAAGCTTGTCGTACTTTTCTTGGTTTTTTAAAAGTGGAATGCCGTGGCGAATTTTAAGCATGAAGCACTCTTCCTTGTTGATTTTTCTTTTATGGTGATATCTTTAATATGGAGCGGGAGACGAGACTCGAA
>CETC01016553.1_pt1 | contig 48520 bp, 40 predicted proteins | sample 326911 | NCBI WGS metagenome assembly CETC01 (sample SAMEA2622694, study PRJEB7988) | marine metagenome | isolation source: saline water (ENVO:00002010), including | reverse complement strand
AACGTTGTGTTAATACTAACACATTTCAATTATTTAGTCAAGTAGTTATGTAAATTTGTTACATCGACCCTACAGGGCAAATTTTTGGCGGGATTTTTTTTGCCCGATTTTTGGAATCACTTTCGCTTTTTCCTTTGGGGTGCTTGCTTAGTTCTATGACCCCATAACTTTGGACTTATATTTCCTTTACCATATTGTATGTCCTTTAAACCTTGCTTGAACTTATCATAATACATATCAAATATATGTGTCTTAGTTCCTCTAGTTAAATCATATTTAACTTGATCATCCAAAACATAAGTTACTATAAAGGCATCAGTAGGAACATCAACCACAGAAACATCCTGAAGAGATCCATTCTCAACTAACATTTCACATCCATAGACAGATTTAATATTACCTGCCTCTTCTGTTGTCCAAAGAGATACTTTCTTCTCTGGTTTTTTTAACTCTGCTGTTTCTCCTAATGGTTTGCTCATCTGGATCTGTTTACCCCCCAATTAATTTGCGGAAATGCTTCTGCAACAACTTCCTGTGTAATCTTGTACTTCTCACCCAACTTCTTATCTTTAACTAAAATAAGAATCTCTGCCTCTAATGGATGCAATCCTTCAAGAATGTTTATAAACATAGTCTCTCTACGAAGACTAGTTAAAGAACTATTACCACCTTTGATAAAATTATAAAACATCTTATATTCTTTACGAATAGTTGTTCTTCCTTGATCTTGTGAACCTAATGAATTAGATCCCATCTCATTCATTTTACCAACAGCATCATTTATCTTATCTGATAATGTTCCTGTTGCCATCTCATCTTGCTTAGTATTACCATAAGGTACTTCACCAGGAGGCAATTGAGATATTACATTCTCATCAAAATTCCAGATAAGAAGTGCTCTAATAGAAGGATCATTATATCTCTGAAGTACTTCTACCTTTAATGCTTTACTTCTCATCTTAGAAACAGCATCAAACACCTCATAGGCAAAAGGATTTGTTGGTAAATCAGGAACCTTCTGTGGTGTAGATTTTTTAACAGCAGGTTTCTTAGTTGCTGTTGTTGACTTCTTTCTAGTCGTCGTTGTCTTCTTCTTGGTCGTTGTCATAATTGTTTTCAAAACGGAATGCTACAATTTCATCTGGAAGTATATTTCCATTACCGTCAAACATCTCAGGATGTATTCTAGGTATTTCTTGGTAGTTCATAAAGTATTCTCTGGCAACCCAACCACCAATAGCTCCCACTATAAGGAATAATAATGTTAGGAATGATCCAAATACTAAACTTGTTGCTAACATGTCTCTTTCTCCTATTTTAAGTGTGGTAATGTGTAATGGTTTGGCTTTCTTTTTACCTCCAGATAGAATAAATTCAAACCCACGATCTATATCGTAATCTGATTTATTTATACCGCCCTTAGACGATTTTGTTTTCTTTGAGATATTGGATTGTGTCAACACATCCCCCCAATTTCTTACCATCAACCACAACTTGTGGAAAGGTGGATCCTTCTCCGAACTCACCATAAAATGATTTTCGATCAAAGTGTTCGTCTAGATTATACACTACATGATTTACTTTTGTCAACTCCATGACATTTTTTACTTTCTCACAATATGGACATCCATCTTTTGAAAAAATAGCAAAGTTCATATGACTTTATACCCTAAAATATAATTTATAAGAGTAGCAATTATAACATTTATGATAGCAATTCGTTTATATCTGTTTGAGAAAGAACATAAGTTCCTGTATGTTGAACAGCAATTGCTGCTGCTTTATTGCCCAATACAATTGCCTTATTAATATCCTGATACCTCAAATATCCAAATACTAAAGCAGAAAGAAAAGTATCTCCAGCACCCACAACATCAAAAACCTTTACCTTCTCTGCTGGATATAATGTATTATTATAAACACACCCCTTAGATCCATGTGTAATTATTAAATTATCAATCGGATAACTCTGATTTAAATTACTAGATTCCTTATCATTAATCTTTATATAACAATTACTTTTATTTGGCAATATAGATTTCTTACTATCAATAAAAACAGGACAACTACTACTCTCTACAATCTCAAATATCTTTTCTGTAGTAAGATATCCCTTATCATAATCCGATATAACAACAGCATCAAAGCTATCTACCATAACTGGTATCATAAGAGGTTTTATTCTTTCCTCATTATCCACACGAAGAATCTGATAGTTAGATCCTTCATCTATAAATCTAGTTTTTGTTATCTTTTCCGTGTTAGTTAAAAAAGTAATATCTAAACTAAATGCTTGTAAATTTAAGCATACATTAGATGCCATACCAGACTTAGTTTCTACCCTACCAAGTTTCATGACAGGCACTGGTGCTTCAGGACTTATTCTATCACAACTACCATAGATATATTCATCTTCACAACTATCACCTAGTAAAAGAACTTTCATCTATCTTTTTAATAATATTACTGGTGGCGTAACCACCTACTCTTGGAAGAAATCTAACACCTTTAGCATGTTCTATTCCTACAACGTCACCACCTTGCCAATCATCACCCAATAATAGTATATCAGGATTGTATAATTGTATCAACCCCTCTAACTCTTGTCTACTACCAAAGGTATGAACAACATCAATATATTTGATCGCTTCTAGCATCGCTACACGGTGACACAGATCGTTTATAGGACGACTATCACCTTTATCATTCTTAATCTTTTCATCGGTGTCAGTGGCAACTATGACCCTATCACCTAACGCTCTAGCAGCTTTAAACAATTGAATATGTCCAGGATGTAGAATATCAAATGTCCCATTACACCAAACAATTTTAGTCATTACCAGTTAATTTTTTAACAAAAGTAAAATATTTCCTATATGGACACATAGGAAATTCAGCAGTCAGTTCTCTATATTTTTCATAAGAAACTTGATAATGTTCTATTTCCAATTCCCTTTCTGTTATAGGATATATTGTAAATAAAGGCAACCCATATGGCATTTCAATTTCATATGGTTCTGGTTCTGTTGGCACTATAATATGACAATTTAAAGAATGTTGGTACTTAAAATTAATATATCCTGGAGCAATATAAGCATTATGTTCTCTAAAAAATCCAGTTGAATAATGAGATTCCATAAAAAGGAAATTTACATCCTCACTACACTTACCCAACCAAGGAGTATTTAATTTAAAAGCACAAGCATTTCTAGGATACAATCCTTCAAATTGTGGTGGATAATGTTGAACAAAAGGCTCATCCTTTGATTGAAATCCTAATGGTAATTGTTCAACCTTTCCATCAGGCATTATTCTTAACTTCAAATGTTCCCATAAACGAAATTTAATACCTTCTGTCATTAAATTCCTAATACCTGGACAATTTTTTGCTGTTCCAAGTTCAAAAGATGATCTTGATGGAGCATCATCAAATCTAACAGTATTCTTTAAATTTTTCCACCAAGTTGCTTGATCAGCTTTTTTAGACGGTTTATCATTAACAAAATAACCATTATCACAAGTATATAAATCTAACTTAAGATTTTTTTTAAATGGATTTCTCATGATTCTATAACGTTTTGTTTAATTTCATTTAAGATTCTTTTTTTTAAAAAAGTAGAACTAAAAACTTTATACATTTCAGGAAAACTCTTAAAAGATTTAAATTTTTTAAGACTTATACAACTGGTAGAATGATTTATAAGACTCTCTGTTAAATAAAATCTTTTAAATTCTATAGGTTCTTCTGATATAAACTTTGCGTATACCAAAGGTTCTCTTTCATTACTCTTTAAAAAAGTTTCATTTGGTCTCATCTGTACTGCTACTTCAAATGGTCTAAACCATTGAGATATATCATATGAACCAGGAACATAATAAGAAGTTTTATATATTTCAGAATTATGCATAAAGGGAGTCATTGTCTGAATAGTAACTGGTTTATCAGCAAAATATATCCAGTTAACACAATAATTAACAGTCAAACAATCTTTAACTGAAGGTTCCTTAACTTGAGTTGTTATCGAAAGATCCATCATAGAACCTTTTGGTTTTTTTCTAGATTTAAATCTATTTTCTTGAGGAAAATACTCTAAATCTATGCTGTAAGGATTTCTAAGTAAATACAAATCCTTACAAAAATTCTTAAAAGCATGACAATTGAAAAAATTATCTCTTACATTTCTAGTTTCCTTATGTTCCGAAAGATCTTTATACACACTATCCATCGGATAATGTGCTAGATAATTTTCAGTATAAATGTTTGAATTTTGATACCAAGGAGACCAATAAACAGTTGTCACTAATCTTGTTCCTCCTCTTCACCTTCTTCATTTTCAATCTTCACAATCTTCTGTAACTCTGGTAAATAAAGATATTCTATATCACTATTTTTAAGAGTTTCTACAGCATCATCTATAGTCTCAACCAAAGGTTCACCACCAAGATTAAATGAAGTATTAAAAAGAATAGGAACCTCTGTTATTTTTTCAAAGGCACTAATCAAATTATAATAATGTTTATTTTGTTCTGGAGTAACAGTTTGTATTCTACATGTTCCATCAACATGAATTACTGACGGTATTTTTTCTTCAACACCATCTAATGCATCTACAGCATACATCATACTTGGAGAATCATCCATTCCAGCAAGATCAAACCAATCATGAACCTTCTCAGCAAGAATAGAACAAGCGAATGGTCTAAAGAACTCTCTATGCTTCACCTTATTAACAATATCTTTACCATCTTTTATAGTAGGATCAAATAATATAGAACGATTACCAAGTGCTCTAGGTCCTGCTTCAGATCTACCTTGGAATATAGTAACTATATTACCTTCACGAATAAGTTTAGCAACATCATCATAAGAAGTATCACTAACATCAAAATCCTTTATACTGTCTTCATATGTTTCAGGATCATACTTAGGACCATAATAAATTGTAGATTGATTTTTAGGTCTCTCCCCTCCACTTACTTCATAATAACATTTCTTAGCACCACCCATTGATGTTCCACCATCATGAGATATTGGTTCTACATAAATGTTTAACTCAGGAAATCTTTTGGCATACTTATAATTAGCAACACAATTTAATCCATATCCACCACATATAACAATATTTTCTTCTCCTGTTACCTCATGTGCCTTTTCAATTAACTTACAAATAGCTTCAGAAGTTGCCTCTTGAACAGCATATGCCATATCTTTTTGGAAATCGGTATATCCCTTACCATCCCACGTTGCCATATCTTTAGTGATACAATCATAACGATCAGAAACAACTTCAGCAGCATTTGGATAGGTTGGAATGAATAAATCCCTATTACCCCATCCATTTCTCATAATAGGAGGTATTTCATCATTTGGTTTTCCATAAGAGGAAAGACCCATAGTTTTACCAGCTTCAATAGCAGGAAATCCACAATATTGAGTTACTGCCTCATACATTTTAACAAGACCAGGAAATTCAGTTATTGTTAAATCTGATGCTGGACTAACAAGTCCTATAGGTTCATTTGACCCTATATGCTTATATACTGTCTTAAAATCCATAGGATCTTCAACATGGAATATAGTTTCAAATTCAAACATTGGATTTTGAGTTCTCATCAATGCAGTTGAATTCTTAACCCAATCAATTGTCTTTGGAAATTTAAGGAAAGATCCAGCACCATCAGCGATAACACAAGCAGCAGTTTCAAATCCAGAATTAAAAAATCCAATTGAAGCATGAAGTTCATGATGAGTTAAACTGACCTTATAAACTTCAAATGGATATTTAATATCATTTCCTTCATATGTGGTTTTAGCTTTCAATAATTTTCTAACTAATGCTACATAATAATCCTCACGAGTCCAATCTGTTACTTGACCCTCCATAGCTTCATGAGTATGGCAAATTATAAGATGATCTATATGATCAACATACTCAAGTGCTTTTACTATACCAGCAAATGGTGTTCCATCATATTTAAACCTAGAAAGTCTCTCTTCTTCTAAGTAAAAAATAATCTCACCATCAACCATTAAGGTTGTACTTGAATTATGTCCACGAGAAATTGATAATATATTCATTTTTAAGCACCAATAGTTTTTTTAATGTTAGTCATAATAGAACTAGCAACTTCATCCAATTCCTTTTTAGTAAAATACATACACTTATCATTAACTCTATTGATTAATTCACCATCCAAACCATCAATTCTTATTGGACTGTATTTTCTTTTAATATTTTTCTTCTCAACAATATTAAAATAATCTGGATAAGATACGTTTTTAACAAAAGTTGATCCCATAATCACAGTTCCAGGTTTACCAAAACTATAAGCAATATGCTGTCCAACAGAATCTACTCCTAAAAAATAATCAGCAGCTTCTATGATAGCACACCAAGCTCTCATATTAGCATCACAATACATATTCTTATCATTCTCGAACTTATGTTCCGTCATAACAATACAATTATATTTTGATCTTATCTTCTCGGAAATATAAAAATAATCATTAGTAGTCAAAGATCTACCACTAGCATCCCAAGCATGTCCTGATTTCTCATGAATTTGAGAACTTCTACCAAACGGTTGAAATATTACTGTCTTCTGTTTTTTATGGAACTCTTTACATCTTGTGACAGCATCTAATCCAGTAATTTCTTCCTGTTGATTTAATACTATCTTAGGTTTTTCTAGATCAGAATGATCATCAGTCTCATTAATTATTTTATCAAATGCCTCTGACAATGATAATTCTTGATTGTAATATCCATGTTGCCTATAAGGTTCTACAGTTACAAGATCATTAGGTCTAACAATCCTTTCCCATATATCCTTATGACTAGGATCAAAAGCTACGTCTTGTAACTCTTCTACGCCAATAAAAAGTTCTATGCCACTTTCAGAAACAATATAAAAATCATCTCCATGTATTTTTTTACGCTTTAAAAAAGCGGGTATAGAGCATAAAACTCTACCAGCACCGCCATTAATATAAAAGACCTTTTTCATCTACTTCCATAATGAAGATTGTGTAGTATATATTATACCACACAAATCATATTTTACAAGCCTAGGTCGGTTTTCATCTTATCCTTTAAAGCAAGAACCTTTGCTCTTAAATCTGTCCAGTACTGAATATAATCAGAAATATCATTACCACTACCTACATCTCCTGGAGGAACTACAAAATCAGTTACAGATACATCAGTACCATCAGCATTTTGATTCTGAAAAACTAATGGAGGATCAAAAGTAAGCACAGTTTGATCTGCTTCAGTAGCAGCAGGAGTCAATGTATAGTTACTACTGGAAGATAATCCAGCAACCATAACATCAATACTAGCCAATTGCTTAACATAGTGATCATAGTTAGCAGTAGTTGATACAAGATCTTCTGGAGAATCTACGTTCACTGGATCGTTAATAGTTGCATCAGATTTTCCTGTATTTTTTGCTATCTCCATCTGTGATTTACTATTCAAAAATTCAGCACGAGCAGAAGCTCCTCCTGTTCCTGGAATTGCTTTAACTTCAATTTCAGGTAATGTACTCTCAGCTGTAACTTCTGCTGCTTCCCTAGAAATCCTTAAAGGTTCTTCAACACTATTGATTATATCTTGAACTTCACTATAATCAGTTGAATCTAAACCAATAGATTTACCGTTAATCCAATAGTGACCTACTTGAGGTCCTGGTGAAGGTAGATCAACTTCAGTCCAAGTAAAGGCAGTTGTATCTTTATAAGCAACATCTGATGTAACATCTACGATTACATCAATGTCATACTTGTTTTTCTTTGTTCTAATAAAATACATTGTAATTAACCGTAAACTACTACTACAAGACCGTTACCACCACCTGTAAACTCTCTGTTTCCTCCACCACCATGAGCAGCTGCTTTATCTAGAGTAGCACCTCTACCAAACTCTATATCATGTTGGTTCTTACCAGTATCATGATTTAAAAGGTTTGATAACGGTATATGATAACTATCAACCTTACCAGCTTCAGTATCGTGAAGATATGATATATTATAACATGTTTTATAAACACAGTCTGGTCCAGCAGCGTACGTGTTACCACCGCTACCTAAAGAAGCGTCACCATGAGGCATTGTCCAACACTGAGCACCTTGACTCTGACAAGATCCAAACACATAATTCCATCCAAATCCCATACAATGGTAACAATATTGAGGGCTAACTCCGTTACCACATGTTGCTTCATGACCACCATTACTATATTGTCCTGGATAATAACGATAACATCCGCAGTTATAAGTATAGGTTCCGAATACGTAATCGTATCCTCCACCCATCCAACTACAAGCAATAGTTATCTCTGATCCACCTCCACCTCCACCAGAAGCAGCATCACCACCTTCTTTGGAAACTTTGTTGGTTGTATTATAAGGAGTTACATCAGCAAGTATACCTTCTGATCTACCATCATGACCATTACTAGAACTATAACCAGATGAAGCACCAATTCCTTTTGGAATTACGTGTGCCATTATTTCATCAGGTTGATCTCCAGTCCAACCAAATGATTGTCCTTCTGGTGCTTGTCTTGGAGCACCTGTGGTTCCTTGGCTATATGAACAAGTACCATAGTTGGTTTCCCATGAATCATAATCACCTTCTTGAGTATCTTTTCCTCTATAGTAGAAAGTAACGTCTCTTCTCGGTGTGCCGCCACCGCCACCGCCACCGCCAGCGTTAGTGCATAAGTTACTAATTTGAGCACAAAGATAATAACAAGTGCAGTTGGAACAACACCAATAAGACCACCAACAATGAGATCCGAATACCGTATGATATCCTCTCCAACACATACAGCAAATACAAGGGTTAACCCAACAAGAACTGGTGTTGACGGAACCACCTCCACCTCCACCACCACCGATGTCTACACTATAAGCATCTAAACTAGCATCATATAAAAATTCAGGAATAATTTTTCCTCTACCACCAGTACGATTTACTTCTCCACCAGTAGCAGTTCCACCATAATTAACATATCCATTAAAACTATTTTGATATCCACAAACAGGTAAATAGAAACCACCTTCTATTTCATTATCACTTGAATTATCTCTTGCTGTACTATTATTACTACATGACCAAGTATATGTTGTGTCTGAACCATTACTAGCAGATACACCAGTTAATCCTGTTCCAGTAACATCACTTGAACCTAATCCACCTGTAGATCCAACATTAATTGTTAATTGCTTTCCTGAAATCTGATCATCTGCCTTAGTATATGTTCTTTCAGCATATCCTCCACCAGCACCAGTTAAATGCCCAGTAAAACAAGCATTGTAATATCTTCTAGGAAAATTAACACCAGAACAGCAATTATCACTATTAAAACAATAAGTTCCTTGACGATAATTACTACCAGCACCAACTACATAAACTTTTACGTTTGATGCATTACTTGGAACATCAAAAGTAGTTGTTCCTGGAGTATCAAATACCTTTGCTTTAGTAAATAATCCACCACCAGATCCTCCTCCAGAAGCACGACCAGCAGCAGTTCCTAAAAATCTTGCCATTTTCTAATAACTCTCCTTATGCTGATTGTTCTAAACCATATACACTTACGCTACAAGTACCTTGTGCGTCATAAACAACAACATTATTTGTTGCGTTAAGTGCTATGCCAGTTCTTTCCAAAACTCCTTTAGCAGGAATCTCAGCTCCATACTCGATATATTCCGCATCTCTTGGATCAGTTACTGAAGTCGCAGTTGTCAATGCCACTCTCACATTAGCAGAGTTAGTCGTATCACGATTAACAATGTTAATGTTCAATACACCAAGTGTAGATGCAGGAACTGTATATACTGTGGTGGTTGTGGCCCCAACCAATGCAGCTTGTCCTAATAGTCCAGATGCCATTTTTTAAAAGTGTTCCTCTTCTTGTAGTATTTATAGGTCTTAATTATTAAGCACTCAACCCAAGCCAGAATGCCTGAGTCAAAGCATCTGTTTGAACAGATGTCAATCCAACATTAGTATCGTTGGTCAAATTAGTTATAGCGGTATCAACATATGTCCTTACTGCTGCTTGAGTCGGAACTTTATTATTACTGTTTTGTGATAATGTTCCATCTGTTGAGAACTCATTAATGGAAGCACCCAACTGAGCACCAATTGAACCTAGTTGTAGGTTATTCAAACCAGATAGATCAAAGTCATTAGCATTCAATGTTGCTGATCCAGTTGCCTGGTTAACACGGAAATATCTACCAACACGGAAGTTACCTTCATGATCAGTTGATACGTAGAATACCCTACCAGGATAACTCTCATTGATCTCTTGAGATTGGACAGCAGCTTGTATTGGAACATCTGGCCAGTTAGTAGTAGAAGTTCCACCCGTTCCTACCTGTAGGAAATCATGTCCAGTTAATCTTGCCTGACTAAAGAGATATCTTATATTAATACTCTGTTCATCAAAACATTCAGCAGCCTTATCTTCAACCAAGGTTAATGTTGTCAATCCTTCAATATCAGTTGATATTCCAACTACCTTAACAAACTCATCTTCAATCTTATAATAATCATTATTAATGAATACAGAAGCATCAGTTGCTCTGAATTGAATATCAGAACCTCCAAAATCCTTAAAGGTTTCAGCATTATTTACAACAGAACTAGCACCAATAGAAACTAAAGTATCTCCAGTACTATAATTACCTGCTATACCAGCACCCTGAGATGCTCTTTCTACCTGAATAGAGTTTGATGTTGGGAATGAAGTTATCTTACATAATTCATTACCAATCAGAATAAATTCACCAGGATCAAATCCAGTAATTGTGGATACATTTATTGTTGTTTCATTAGAATATAATGGAGTAAGTAATGTGGCACTTGCTGAAGTTTGATTAGGATACTTTATAATATTAGTAATACCACCAGTATGAGCAGCACCTGTAGTTGCCCACTGAGATCTATCAATGGTTATAGATCCTCTTCCATCAGCACCAACTCTACTTACACCACTAATCACAAAAGTAAATGGATCAGCACCAGTAACAGCATTATTATTATGTCCACCATTACCAGATCCAGTTACAAACTGAACACTACCATTCTCAATTACAGCAGTTGTAAGTCCAGCAACAACTAAACTTCTTCCATTCTGTCCTCTGTTAGAGCTATTAGAATCAGTTAAATCAGCAGTTACACCTGTAGTTAATCCTTCTATTGTTTCACCAGCAACGAAACCAGTTCCACCAGCACTTACAGGTCCAGCAGTTATTAATGAATAATAAAGTTTTTCTTTCTTAGTTCCTTGAACACTATTAATATATCCTAATGCCTGAGAAGTTTGACCTCTAACTCTTTCATTAATAGAGAATCCTGCAGGATTACCAGTTCTAGTGGTTTCATCATGCTCAAGAATCAAACCTTCAATATTTCCTTGTTGTGCTTTCTCAGAACTCTTGTATCCAGAACTCACAATACCATAGTTACCCCATGAACTGTTTCCAGCAAGAGATCTTATCCTACCACCACGAGTAGAAGCATAACTGATATGACAATAGTATGTGAATGAAGAAACTAATTCTGATGTTCCACCATCCGTAATCCAGAATCCCATACCACCATCATGTATCTGGGTGAATGAGTCCATAACAATTGATTTGTTAGATGGATTAATACCATCTTCAGCAAATTGTCTATGAACACCACCATCAACAATTGCTCCTACACCACCAGTAGATTTACAAGAGCAGTTTGATACATAAGGTGATTTAATAATAGGTGTAGCTGGGTTTAACGCAACATAAACACCTTTAACAGTTGCATTATTAGGATCATCTGGAGTAGCAGTAAATGTTAATTGCGTAGAAGCAACTGTTTGAACTTTATCTACCTCAATCTGAGTCTCTGAAATAAAGTTATTAACCTTTGTTCCAACAGTAACACTAGTTCCCGTTACAGTTGTTCCAACCAAATCTGGGAAGAATCCTGTTCCAGTAATCATTGATCCACTAATTGAACCTGTAAGTTGAGCAGCTTGAGAAGCTGGTTGGAATCCAGTAAGTCCTTCCATCAATAAGTCCTTGAGCATTGTCTTATCGCTCATCAAGAACATATTTGATTCAGCATTAGGTCTTGTTACAACATTAGTAATAGGAATATCTCCACCATCAGTATTCTTCCAAAGATCAGAAGTTGTCCATAACCCACCAGTTAATGGAAGAATATGTATAATATTTTCATGGTAGTTAGTTTTCACTGCCATACAAGTTTTTGTACCAGCAGCATTAGTAATTGTCTTACCTAAAGAAACTACAAATTCAGATTTAGTAATTCCATTAGCAGTAGCACTAACAAATGTATGAACATTAGAATTACTAATTGCTTGTCCTCTCTTCTTATTAACGTTTACTGTGATAGTAGTAGAAGTAGTTTCAATAACCTTAACATTCTTACCAGTAATATAATCATTAGTTTGATTACCTATTAATGGTCTAGGATATGATTTCTCAGCAGCAGCACCAGTAGCACCACCATAGTTACAACTAAAGGTTAATGATTCATCAGCAATATTAATACTGTCATCAACTTGGAATAAGTGAGAACCTATAGTCAACACCATATCTCCAGTAGCAGGACTATAAGTTGCGTTAGAAACAGTATGTGTGGAGGATGGAGGAGTTGATAATGTTATTTCTTGATAATGAGAATCTCCAGCAGCAGGTTTAACCCTTGATGTTCTTAAGTTATCTCCGACAATTGAAACTTCAGAAGGAACAATAATTGGAAGTTGTTCATGATACTGTCCAGCTTTCACATAAATTGTGGCAGGTCCAGTTGCTATACCACAAGCATGTTTAACTGTCTTAAATGCCTTAGTAATATTTGAACCATCATATGAATCATTACCCTCTTCTGTTACATAATAAACAGCATGAGTTGTGCTATTTTTTTCCCATTGTGGAACACCACTAGGACTTATACTTAATACTTGTCCATCAGCACCAGCAGGAAGTCTTGTTGCTCCAGATGTATAATAAACCAAGTCACCTTGGTTGGTCATAACATTGTTAGCAGCACCTTCTACTAATACATTCCAATAAGTACCATTAGCATCAGTAGCAGGATCTTGGTTTAAGTTTCCTGTACCAGTAATACTAATATAACTATTACTTAATCTCTTTACTGCCTCACCTTTCTTATAGGTAGTAGCATAATCCCAATTACCTTTCCAGTTAATTCCTTCAACTACTAACTTCCAAATTGAAGCCCCACCTGTTGCTGGTGAATTATTGAGATTATTAACTACAGCAACGTAACTAGAACCACCAAACTTAACAACATCACCTTGAATATAACTCGTTCCAGAATTCCATTCACCAACAACATTAAAACCAGTAGTTAAAATATCCCAATCTGAACTATTTGTTGCTGGTTGTTTATTCGTATTAATACTTTTAGAAACATATGAATATCCACCATATGTTACAACATCACCAGCTTGATACTCAGTAGAACCATCCCAAGTATTTTCAAAATTAAACGACTCTAAAAATTCTGATAAAACGCCTACTCCGTTTATCTGTGTCTGGAAAGAGTTTGAAGAAGTGAATCCACTAATTACTAAGTATTGAGTATTTCCATACTTAATAACATCATTTAATTTATAAAAAGTATTTGGAGCCCAATTTCCTTGTAAAGATAATCCTTCCGTATGTAAACTCCAATTATTTTGTTCCAAATAAAATTGAGTTTCATTAGCTGCTGATGTATGGTTTGATGTACAAACATACGAATTAGCACCAAACTTTACAATGTCATCAATAACATATGCGGTACTAGCAGTCCACACACCTCGCCAATTAAATTTAAGTCTACCAATCCTGAATTCAGCCATTTGTTTTTTTAACTCCTATTTGGGTCCTACCGAATAATCATAATCACCGAACTGTGCGACGAGATATCCGTCGTCATCAATATAATATGAAAGTTTGCGGAAATCAAACCTATACTGTTGATATTTATCTGCTGAGTGATTTAAATAACTCTTATTTTCAGTAGTTTCTTCAACATAGTCCCTACCTTCCAAAAATCCAGGTAATTGTGATCCATCTGTTCTATGTGAAACATCAACTACACCAGCTTCATTAGTCTTTTGCTTGGTATATCTAAGCATACCATCAGCATCTCTACGTAACGCATGAACATAAAATTTATCTTGTTGGTCAAACTGCAGACCACCACCACTGCCACCACCACTGGTTCCAGATAGCATACTACCACTAAGATATAAAGGACTCATGCGATTAACCTCCAGTTGTCTCCTTCCCAAATCAAGAGCATAGTTGCACCTCCAACATCACAAATTAAAGGTGAGTCAACTATACCAGAAAAATCTTTAAATTTATCTCCACCCTGAGATGCGATGGTAAGATTATTTATCTCCCATGTTGCCTCGGCATCTACAACCTCAATAGAGTCACCTATCTCTCTATCCAAGGGTAGAGTTATAGTAACTACATTTGAACTTGTATCAACTATGTATTTTTTATTACTTGAAACAGTAAAGTCACTAGATACAGCAATAAACTTTGGTTCTACCGCAGATAAGGTAGAAGCAGCAGTTTCAGGAGATCTGCCAACGTAAGGCATCTTAAGTATAATTTCGTATAGTATTATTTAGACAGTTTATGAAGAAGGTTTTTTCCTACATAAAGGTTTGGTTGGTGGAGTAAATTGAAAGGGTGATTCGGTAACAAGTTTATGGTATATTGCGTAGTGTCTTAAAAGTCTAACATTACTAATTTTACCTATAAATCTTCCACTAGAATTCGATTCTCCCCCAATTCTAAATTTAGGTCTACTGATCCCACTAGCCATCTTACCAGTATATGTTTCACTTGCTTCGCCAACACCGTCAACACAAAGATATACATTATTTGAAGAATCTCTATATCTACTTACTGCTATATGATGCCAGTTACCATCACAAACATCTGTTGTAGAATAGTTAGTGGCACCATTAAGTATCATAATTACTTTTCCTGTACCTCCTTCAATCCTTAATTGAAGATTTCCATTGTTTGATGCTCCAGTGTCTCCATCCCACTTAAAGAACCTACGATCATTACTACCATCTGAAGTTTTATCCGTAGTTTTAATCCACATTTCAAGAGTAAAATCACCTTTCATTCCAAGGTTATGAGAATCAGAAATATACGCTGAAGTAGCACCACTGTAATCAAGTACACCATTAGTTCCATCAAACTCTGCTGACCAATATCCTGGTTTTAATTTCTCATCACCAGCAGTAAATGGACTATCTTCAGAAGCTTTTGGATTTGTAGATGATCCATCTCTTACACCCATTAATGGCATATAATGTGGACTGTTTGGTTGATTGTTATGTAGATATGTGGTGTAACCATAAGATCTCTGAATGGTTGGATCATAATCCATACAACCAAAGAAAACTCCAGAATCACCTTCATACTGATGATAAGGATGATCATTTATATGTGTAGCAATTTTACCACCTTTTCTAAACATATAAGAACTAAACTGAAATCCTCTCTGTGTTCCAACATTTGAATCAGGTCTGTCATATATTCCTGGACCTACCTCTGCCAATTCTGGATGATATCTATCATTTAAAATCAACCATTGTGTTCCACTTATATTTGATAAACGAGAAGTTGGTGGAGTAAAGTTTGAAGTATAAACTTGATTATTTGTTACACGCATCTCAGACATGAATCCATGAAAAGATGAAACATAATGACCATTTCCATATGCCCAACCAGCTACAATAGGTCTTTGATCTTGAGTTTTCCATTCATAATTATTATCTGATCCACTCCAACTTATAGAGGTTGATCCATTCTGTAAGGTTTGAGCAACACCATTTACATAGAATTTATGATTACCACTACCATCTCTAGTATGAACAACATGACTCCATTCACCCATTTTTACAGCATCAGTAGCAGTTAGTTGATCAACACCATAATCATGATAAACCATAGTAGCAAACTCTGGATATTCATTTGTGCCACCAGATCCAGTTTTTAGACTCCATTCACCATATTCATCACCATCAGATGTCGTTGGTCTTCCACCTAAAATAGCAACACCATAAGAACCACTAAATGTTGGAGTATTATCATTTAATTTGAAAGGTTTAATCCACACCTCATAAGTAAAAGCTCCAGTTTGAGTACTGGGTTTAATATTATTCATATTGGTTCTAGCAACCATTCCATTCCAAGGTAAACCACTACCAGAGTTGCCCCATGATCCTGCTTCACTAGATGATAGATCATGCTTTTGTCCACCAATAAACAGTGTACTTCCTGTTACTTCATCTCCAGTGTTGTTTGGAAAAGTTCTTGAAGTTTCTCCTGTCTTAGCCCAAATAATTCTTACTGCACCATGAGGGGCAAAAGTACCACCTCCTCCACCACCATAACAACCCATACCATCATTAGAAGAATTACTTCTACCATGTGCTCCATAAGATCCACCAAATCCAATATAGGTTGATCTATTATAACTTGATTGAGCTCCATTTGGTCCTTGACCATACAGATCTACTCCACCACCACAGGCTTGGTTTCCTCCTCCTCCAGCACCACCATTACCAGCATATCCTGGACCACTTGAATAACTACTTTGACCACGACCACCATTACCACCATATCCACCAGCTCCACCGCCGCCACCTTGAGCAGGGTTATAGTTACCACCTTTTCCACCAGATCCACCACCATCATAATCTCCAGATGGATTTCCACCATTTCCACCAGATCCACCAGATCCAGATCCACCACTACCACCACCAGCAGTAACAGTATTACCCCATCCACTAAATTGAGATGATCCACCAGTTCCACCAGCTCCACCACCAGTTCCTTTAGCACCACCCTTTCCAACAGTAACAGTATAAGTTGTACCTGCTGTTACTGAAATATTATTTTTATATGCAAGAGCTCCTCCTCCACCACCATCAGCATCTTGTGGAGAAGCAGAACCCTGTCCACCTCCAGCACCAATACAAACTACAGATACACTTTCAATTCCTGGAGGACACACCCAATCCCAAGTACCAGGCATTAAAAAAAGAGAATCCCCTTCAGGAAACTCAACACCTCCACCACCATAACCCAATAGCATTTGTTGCATAGGACTCATAATTAATCTCCGTTATGTCAACCCTGCACCTGATATGTATGCATTATTCTGGTTTTTGAAATAAACAGTACACATACCCCTAGCACCTAACGTCCTATCACCTGTAGAACCTCCATCATTACTATTTCTTACAACCATAGTAGGAGATGTTCCTGCCGTAATAGTCATATCACTACCAGTACCGTTAATAAGAGTAATTATGTCTCCAGCAGCAAAGATACCAGCATTTATTATTGCACCATTATCAATTTCAATGGCTTTACCTACATCAGACTTAGCTAAGGTGTATTGAGCTGAGGAAGTCGCAAAAGGTATAGTTCTTAACTCACCTTTACTATCATAAGCAGTTGATACTGTAATAGTTTGACCGTAAATATCTCTAAATGCATTAGAAGCAGTACCAATATCAAGACTGTGATGAGCATGAGGTTTAAAGTCAACTGATGGCATTATCTTATCACTTGTAATTTCAAGTTTATTAGTATAAGTACCGCCTGTTTGTGTCCTTATTCTTATACTACCAAGATTATCCCAATAGAGATTTCCAGTCTCGTTTTTAATTTCTAAGTGACCTGATTGGTGTTTTATATAAGCTCCGCTTCCAGAGTTAGAACCAAATATTGTTTTCTTACCTTCGGATAAATTTATGTCTCCAGCAAACGTGGCGTTTTGTGATCCATCTATATGTAAAGCTTGTGTTTGAGAACCACCTGAAGCTTGAGTATAAAATTTTAGTTCAGCAACTCCGCTACCACCTGCATTTACTATTCTTGAACTAGCATCATCAAAACCATTTTTTAAATATATTGACCATCCTTCTGTTAACTCAAGATTTCCATACATGAGTTGGGTTTGAGCCCCTGTCTCGAATTTTTTATTTCCATTGTGATATATCTCTACGGCTCCATTTTCAGTAGCAACTAAATAATTTTCTTGACTTACACTTCTTAAAGCTAAATCATTAGATTGAATATAAAAAGCACCAGTAATATTGGTTGCGTATGTGGTATTGGACTCGTGCTTGATAGTTAAATCTTCCGAACTTCCAAAAGTAACCTTAGCATTATCCACAAATGAAGCGTTTCCAGTAATATCAATATTTCCAGTTCCTGTAATATCTTTACTATTAAGATCTAAGTTTCCACCAAGTTGTGGGGTTGTATCGTTAAGAACATCACTAGGAAGATTGGTTAAAGCAGATCCATCACCACTGAATGATGTAGCAGTTACAACACCAACAGCATCAATACCATTAGAAAGAACTTTAATACCACTTCTCGCAGTTACAATACCAACAGAATCTACATTAGTTACGTCTTCATAAGTTAATGTAGATGCTACAGATACAGTATCTGCCAATATATTTCCACTAACAGTAACACTTGAAACTTGTATACTTGGACTTCCAGTTAATCCACCAGCAGTATTCGCAGTAGTGGCAGTGGTGGCAGTAGTAGCAGTATCAGCATTACCTGTTACATTACCTGTTACATTACCAATTAAAGGACCAGTAAATGATGATGCCTGTATACCACCAGTAATAACTATACTACCAGAACCATTTATTATCTTACCATTAATATCTAAATTACCACCAAGTTGTGGGGTTGTATCTTCAACAATATCACTAATACCAGAAGTACCTCCTCCACCAGTAACATTAGTTAAAAGAGATCCATCTCCAACAAATTTCGTAGCAGTTATAACACCAGCATTATGAATTCCAGAAGCAGTTAAATCTAAAGAATCTCCTACGGCTAGCTCTTGAATCTGATTAGCAGTCGTGTTAATGATTAAGGGAACTCTATTCGCCATTATATTCCGATAGCCTTTTTGTTATTTATGCTAGGTTAAAACCAACAGGAATCTTACTTCCACTCCTAGTTCCTATAGCCATTGTCTTACCATGAAGATCTAAAGTCTGTGACCCTACTCTAGCACCAATACTAATTGTTGACAATACTTGTGAATTTGTTGTTGCTAAAACAACAGCAAAGAATGTAGTACCAGCAGGTGGTGGTTCTGCAAGTGTTATTTGATTCTCAACAATAGTAAATGATACCATTGGTTCCTGTATGATACCGTCCAATGACACCAATAGAGAAAAAGGACTGCTCGCATAAAAAGGAGTCCCTCCTACTGAAGCATTAAACAAAGTCTTAACACCATCAAACTGATCAGCGATTGGATCTAATTTTAAAAATCCACCTTGTGCGTGGGATCTACCTATGTACATGGTTAACTACCCCCTTCATCAGCAGTTCTAGTATTTGGAAAAAATCTTTCATCTCCTGGCCAAATAATTCTTACAGCACCTCTTCCTGCACCACCTGATCCAGCACCACATCCACCACCAAATGCACCAGTATTTACATCCCAGTATCCATACATCTGAGCACCATCACCTCCACCAGATCCACCACCACCTGGACTTGCGTAGTTACCAGGACCACCACCAGATCCACTAGCACCTTCACCATATAATCCTACACCACCACCTTGTCCACCATCTGCAGAGCAGTGGCCACCGCCACCGCCTCCTCCACCACCTGATCCAGATTGGCCACTATTACATGAAGTACCACCATTTCCACCATTACCAGAATATCCTCCTGCTCCACCGCCACCACCTTTACCACTAGTTGGTGATGAACCATTTCCGTGACCACCTCGACCACCGCCATAAGTAAGACTTTGATACGGTGTTCCTACCATAGTTGACCCATTACCAGCAGCACCGTCACCACCACTGTTACCATTATAACCATTCTTATTACCACCTTTTGCTTCAATAATCATTATACCATCCTTATCAAGAACATAAGAATTTTGACCGTTCGTATCTGATCCACCAGGATTTCCACTACCAAATCTACTACCAGTTTTTCCATTATATACTGTCAAATTTGTACCTGGAACAACAGGAACATTATTAATCCATGATAATCCACCACCACCTCCATTATTACCACCATCAGCACCAGCACCACCACCTACAAGAACCATAGAAACAGATGTTACTCCACCAGGCACAGTCCAAGTTTGTTGAGAACCTCCAGGATGATCTGTAAATTCTACTTGTCCTGGTTCAGCAGCAGCACCAACTCCAAAAAAGTTTTGTTGTATTGGCATTACACTAACCCATTACCTGATATAGATGCTGCTGTAGGTCCTAAGAACCAAAGATTCGCAATACCCTTAGTAGCCAATGTTCTATTTCCTGAACTAGCATCAGAAGCATTGTATATACCAATACCAGTTCCTTGAGTAATAGTCAAATCTCCACTACCATAATTGTGTATGGTAACAGCATCGCCTTCTGAAAATACATTAGCATCTACTGTAATAGTTCCACCACCAGAAATATTAGTTGTAACAACTTTACCAGAATCAGAAGCAATTAATGTATAATTAGATGTTTTATCATTACGAGGAATTTTTCTAACATCTCCCTTAGAATCTGCTATTGTTCCAACAGTAATATTTGGATTTCCAGTTAGTCCACCAGCAGTTCCAGAAACATTGCCAGTGACATCACCAGTTAAATTACCTACAATATTACCAGAGATAACTTCTATACCACCACTCGTAACCTTTATTCCCTGTCTCGCAGTTATAATTCCAACCGAATCTACATTCTGAACATCTTCATAAGTTAGAGTTCCACCGATAGAAACGTTACCAGTAAAAGTTCCAGTCGTGGCAATAATTCCGTTTGAGAAAGTTGGAGCACCACTACCTGCCCTATTAATTAAAGTATCAACTCTGAGCGTAGACATTAAACTATCCTATTATATGAGCAATTAAAGATTATTTATATTACACCGTAAACACCAATTATAAAAGTATGACCATTACTCACTTCTAAAGATTTAGTATCGGCAACTATCAAGGTGGGAAGTTTTGTTAAAGCATAATTAGAATTTGAAGATGCTGCTACTACAGTATCATCTGTCAATAGAGTTTCTTTTGCCAATTCGGCCATCCAACTAAAAGATGAATGTGGCACTTCACCTGCTGAAGCAACTTCTATTCCAGTTAAAGCGGATCCATCACCATAAAACTTATCAGCAGTAGTTATAGAACTACCAGCACTTATTTTATTAACAGTAATATCTGGAATACCAGTTAATCCAGAAGAAGTTCCACTAATATTACCTGTAATCAGATTAGCAGAAGTTAATGAATTAACAGTAATATTTGGCGATCCACTTAAACCAGTAGAAGTACCTTGTACATTACCAACTAAAGGACCAACAAATCCACCAGCAGTAACAGTTGAACTAGAATCAATTTTCCCAACATCAATATCAGGAGATCCTGTTAGTCCAGTAGCGGTACCATCAATATTACCACCAGTAACTGATCCTACAAGAGGACCATGAAATGCTCCTGAAGTTGTTACTCCAGAGATATTGGCACTACCAGATGTTGTTATGCCAGCGACATTTAATTCATCAACACTTAACTTAGGTGGTAACGAATTAGGACCTAACTTAGTTAACCCATTTAATGCCACGATATTATAATAATGAAGCTAAATGTTCTTTTACCGTAGTTCCAATACCTACAGGAGATGGCATAGTTACTGTCTTAATACCAACTTCTCCAGCTCTTTTCTCTAAATCCTTTAGTTCTTGATAGTAAGCACGAACATTATCTTCAAGTCCTAGTTTAACATAAGGAGAGGTATTGGTTAATAATGAAGGATAAGCATCTAAAGCTGCTTGAACCTGTTCTCTTAATTCTGTAAATGAGTTAAATGACATAATTTTTACTCCGCATTTTCTATAGCAGTGTTAATCGCTGTGGCATCATAAGTCCTTACGACCCAATATCCAGGTTGACTAGACATATACTGACAAGTAATTAATATTTCCTTGTTAGGACCAGCAGTAGACCAAGATGCGTACTCTGGATTATATCCACCATTTAGATATGAATATTCAATACCATCATCATTTATTTGTTGATATATTATTTTAGTAGTAAGACTTTGATTGCTAGAGTCATACTTAACTCTTCTAATAGCAAATCCTCTTTGATTACCACTAGGTATCATTTCATCAAGAGTATATACAGATCCAGATTGTGTTGGTTCTTTCCAAGGTCTCCTATTTTCTTCCCGATAAGTTCCAGCATTTGAATCAAATGCTGAGCTTGTAGCGTTATAACCAAACTGATCAAGCCAACCTCCTGGAGTTTTAAGATCATCCATACTTATATAATAACGACTTCCAAAACTATTGCTAGATGGATTCCATGCATAGAATGACCAAGTTCTAAAATCTAATACGATACATAAATCATTAGCCATCCTCCACTGCATTACATTCCACTGAGTTCCATTTTCATAGACCTCTCCATTAGCTCCTGTCCAGAAACTTCTTATATTATTATCTTGATTTGATTGGCTTGTAGTAGTAGTAACATTGCCTATACCATATTGATCACTAGTATAATAATATTTGTAAATTCCACATTCATCCCAAGTAGAATCATGTGCCAACATACTCTGCATGAATCCAGAAGTACTACTATAAGTAGCTAACTGGTTCTGAGTCCAATGAGATGGATGACTTCCACTATTATAATACCAACCAGACCAATAGTTATATGAGTTACCATCATACCCTACTATATTATAGTAAGGAGTATTAGATCCACCTCCAGTTCTACCAAATGATCCTGATTCTGGATGAGGATAAGAAGAGTTATAATCACTATTTGGAGTTCTGTCGTGAACAGTTACAGTATTACTATTTCCAATAGTTCCACCCCATGACATACAGTAGTAACTACCACTCCAATACATCCTACCATAACTAATAAATGTAGCAGTTTCAGCACCAACTTGACCACTACCTATGACATTTTGAGTGGTATTATTAAATCCATTACCAATAAAGGTTGTAGAAATAGAAGTACCTGAACTATTGTTTACAGTATTTGCGTTACCAACATTTATACTCCCATTATTATCAGACTGAAAAGGTATAATAACATGATTAATTTGGTTTTGCTGTTGGTTGTTAGGACATAAAAAATTTATACCAAACTGATTCTTACTAGCCTTGTTAATATGTCCTTGATAACTTAACTTTCTCGCATATTGATTCCAACCACTGACCCCACCTTGTGCGGTTCCAAAGTTGGTGTTTCTCATTATTTTGCAATCTAGTAAAGGCAATTGAGAAGTTGCAGTATAACTGGCAACTCCAGCACCACCACCACCTTCACCACCAGAACCAAAAATTGTAGATAATTTGTTTGCCATGTTACTTAACGATCCATCCAGTTGAACTTATACCAGTATATGTTAATGTTGCCACTGCGTGTTTAACATTACATTGTAAATCTTCTTGCTTTCCATGTATCACTGCTGCTGCTCCTGAAGAACCAGCATTTATTTTAACAACACAGTTTGCTTGCGACCAAGTTCCTTTATAATCAGAAATTTGGATATAGTCTCCAACCACGGGTGTTTGTGGAAGTGTTACTGTAATACTACCACCAGCTCCTGCTTGAGAACTAGTATCAACAAAATAAACTTTGTTACTATCAATGTTACCATCAGCAGTAATTACATTAGGGGTTGGACCATCTAAACCAAATCTTGTTCCTGATTCATTTCTAATTTGCAGTCCATTAGAAATATTATCACCATGAAGAAAAACTTTGGTTGATGCTGTTCCAAGTGTCAAACTATCTCCAGCAGTAATAGTTTGATTGGCAGTAACCTGCCCAAAAGTTCCTATACCAGAAGGTAAATTGAAACTACTAGATCCAGTTAAGCTTAAATTTCCTCCAACACTTAAGTTACCAGAAGGAACATCTAAATCTCCAATAACGCTGGCAGCACCAGTTACGGTAAGGCCGCCACCAACTTTTAGCTCACCAACAATAGATCCTATTCCAGAAACAACCAATGATTGTCCTGCTGGAATATTAACCTGTGTCCCTGTTCTGGACTTAATATTATCGACTCTTAAAGTTGACATACTAATTTATCCGCAGATACTTTTTTTTCTTTGATTATTTATAACGCAAGTTGATTAGATTGTTTTAATACGTAGCACCAGATAAGAAATATGGATTGAGTAAATCGTTATCAATTTCAGCAGGTTTCGCACTACGACTCTCACTTCCTATAATTAAAACACACATATCACCAATAGAAACTGTATTTCCAGGTTCAATATCACAATCAATCTCAGAAGTATATGCATCAGGTATCATCACATAACCAACTTTCTTTGAAGCAGTTAATGCAGCATCAAAATCAAATACACATCTAATGTTATCCCTAAATCCAGTAGCACTCAAGAAGTTAGTTTTCTGAATCTCTGTAGAAAAAGTATCAAATGTATTTTTATCACTTATAACTAACAAACAATCTTCATCAATATCAACATTGACACCATCTTCAATATCTACAGCAGCATCCTCATGTGAAAATATCTCATGGAATTTTTGTGGGAATTTTATACTATCATCAAATTCAAATCCACCATAATGTAAAAAAGCAACATTCTTAAGACTATCATCATTAGTAATAGTTCCATCACCACTGATCTTAATATCTAACCTTTGTTCTGCTGCATCATAAAAGAATGTATTTCCTACACCTAAGAAATTTAATTCTTTAATATTACCAGGAGTAACATCAGTAGTATTTGAAGTTATACCAATATTAAATCCACCAGTTTCATTAATAGCATTAAATCCACCAACAATTAAATTATTACTTACATTGACATCACCAGTAAATAAAGAATTACCAAGAACATCTAACTTATAAAGTGATGTATTCGCAGTTGTTCCTATTCCTACACTACCAGTAAATCTTGTATTACCAACAACATCAACATCATCTGTAGTCTCTGTATAATCTAATGATCCATGAACAGTAAAACTAAGATTTGATCCTACTTCAGAAGAACATATAATACTGTCCCCTTCAGATAATTGTATATTTGGACGAACATATGTATCATCTACACTTAAATTAACATCATATTCAAGATAATTTGAAGTTGAAAATCCACTTACTCCACTTGCTGTAGATATACCAATCTTAGCTCTTGAATCTAGAGTTCCTAAATTAACAACAGATAATGTTACATCTGCTCTAGCAGACGACGGTACTTCATATAATCTTTTATAAAACTTATCAGTAGATTCTAATCCAGTAAAGATACCAGATCTAACAGGATGAGCAATATCTGTTACTGATTGCCCATTAAATACAAAACTGGTCTTATTTTGATCCGATAATACAAATAACCTTTGACCTTCTGCTACATGTAGATCTTTAGTTTCGTATGTCTCGCCAAACCTTATAGTTCTATTGAATTCAAAATACCTTGGTATTTCCTCACCTTCAAAATAATATCCCAACTGAACCCTAGCAGGATCGTTTGAATGATTACATATAGATACTTTACCTACAGTTAAGGAACTCTGTATACCTACAAATAATATTTCTTTTTGAGGTGGTCCTTGTAGACTAACCTGTGGTATAATAGAACCTAAAACTCCAAAGGCCATTTAACGCACAATAATTTTAAGTATTTATCTATGATTATATTAACAGGAGCAAAAGGATTCATTGGTCAAAACTTTCTTAAGTATCTAATAGAACATTCTAATGAAGAAATCGTCACAGTTGATGAACATGATTGTTGGGATTGGATAGCATACTTTAAGGACTGGGATAAAGTATCACTCATACTACATCAAGGAGCAATCTCAGATACAACAGAAAGAGATATAGATAAACTTCATAGAATGAATGTTTGGTTCACTATAGAACTATTTGAAAAAGCAATAGAACATCAAATAGATGTTAAGTTTGCTTCTTCCGCATCAGTGTATGGTAATACAAGAAAGAGTCTATGGGCAACCACACCTAATAAAATATCCCCACTAAATTATTATGCCATCACTAAATTACAAATTGATTATTATATTCAAGACAACTTAGATAAGTTCTCATCTATCCAGAGTTTTAGATACTTTAATGTGTATGGTCAAGGTGAAGATAAAAAAGGAGATCAAGCAAGTCCTGTACATAAGTTTACAAAACAAATAAAAGAAACAGGCAAATTAAAACTATTTGAAGGTTCAGGTAAGTATCTAAGAGATTTTATTTGGGTTGGAGATATAGTAGAAGTTGTTATGAATAATGATAAACCATCTGGAATCTATGATCTTGGAACCAGTATGCCAGTTAGTTTCAAAACTGTTGGTGAATTAATAGCAGCAAAATATAATGGGGAAATAGAATACATTCCATTTCCAGAACATCTAAAAGGAAAATATCAATACTTAACTATTGCAGAACAAATATGGGACTATCAGTTTATAAACGTAGCACAATATCTTAATCTCCTCTAAACACTCTGTGCGAATCTAAATCAAAATGTTGAGTAGAGAACTCAAATAATTCAGAGTCTTCCATACCATACATTTGATGTCTCATCTTTCTTGGAACATGAAACTTATCACCTGGTTCTAAAATTATACTCTCAGACAATCCTATATCATTATCAAAACCATAAAAGAGATGTATCCTACCTGACTGTAGGAAAAATGTTTCATCTTTTAAGAGATGATAATGCCAAGAGCATCTCTTGTTTTTAGCAAAGAATAAAAGTTTACCACAATATTCAGAAGTATTGCATATCCACTTCTCATATCCCCATCCTTTAGGGACAAATTTTATTTCGTTTGATTCCATAATAAAAAAAGAATATAGTTATGTCATCTCCATTACTGTAACACATATGTCAACACTTGCGTCAGCATCACTATAAGCAGTCACTGTATCTTCAGCCTCTAAAACTATTTTATTACCTTCTACAAATTCTAGCGTAGATCCCTGTGGAATGGGAACATTTTTTAACAAATTAACATCATCTTCAGTGGTTCTCGTAATTCCGACACCAACTAATACACTAACACCTGAAGTATTAGCAATAGCAATTCCCAAAACAGTTGAAGTTGTAGCAGTAGGAACCACATAAACATTAGTAGTTGTCAACCCAACATTTGCCTTAGTTTTGAGTTTGAAAGTATTTGCCATATTGTTATCCTAATGCAAATGCAAGTCGTACTTGTTCATCCAATAAATCAACACCTGCGACCTTAACCGTAGTCGAACTATTTATATCTCCCATCACATCCAATTTATACTGAGGAGTTGATGTCCCAATACCTACTCGGCCTGTTGATGGTTCATAAACAACAGGATCTGTTGGTGTAGCAATTCCAAGAATAGATGTTGAAGCAGAACTAACAAAAGTTAAATCTTGTGCCGTTCCTTGAGTAATCGTAGATATACTTAAAGCAGCACCCAATTCAACAACTACGGTGCTACCATAACCAGTTATACTTAATCCAGTTCCAACAAAATTTATATCAGTAAATCCAACACCAATTCTAGTGAGGATATCACCAGATCCAGGATGTACAGAGGTCGATCCTATACCAACACCAGCAGTGAATAAATCACCACCAGAATAAAGTTTACCTTCAAAGTTTACATCACCAGCAATATCAAGTTTGTATTGAGGATTTGTAGTTCCAATACCCACATTCGGGGCAGTAGTTGTTGTTATAGCAATCTTCCTAGTAGTGTCATCTACTACTAGAAACGAACCAAGTTGAGATAATTCTCTATTAAATGCCATCTATATGACTACTTTATTATCTATTTATTGAGTTAAGCGTCTGCTGTATTTGTAGCGGGGAATGATCGACCTGAACCCCAAATAATTCTAACTGCTCCACGAGCACCATTACCAGGAGTTGTCCAAGCTTCAGCAGAAGGATATCCACCTCCACCACCTCCACCATAGGCTCCACCATCTGGTTGAGTCCCATCTTGATAATTATTTCCTGTCCAATATCCATTAATTCCATCTTCACCTCCAGAGCAACCTTTTCCACCCTCAGAAATACCAGATCCATCAGTTCTATTAATACCACCAGTACCAGGAGTTCCTGGACTTCTTCCATAAACACTTACTCCACCACCACCAGCACCACGATATCCAGCATTACCAGCACCACCAGCAGCAGATCCAGCATCCGTACTACCCCCACCATTTAAATGATATCCCTCATATACCGATCCACCACTATTCCATCCACCATATCCACCATCCCCACCATATCCAGCAGCACCACCGCCACCACCAGCGTTATTACTTTGAACCTGATAAGGTCCACCACCTCTTCCACCATTGCCACCACCATCTCCTACATAATCTCCACCTGTAGCAAAAACCCATTTCTGATCGGAAGCACCTTCTCCACCACCACCTTTAACAGTAGATGTGTTTATGAAATATGAATCTCCACCATCTCCACCACCAGCATCAACACCACCAGAACCACCACCTTTAAGTCCACCAGACCCAACCACTATAAGATATTGCTGACCTGGTGTTACAGGAATATCATTCTTCCATCCAAGTCCACCACCAGCACCACCTCTTAACCCATCCTCATAGACATCATTACCAGCAAAATCACCATTACCACCACCGCCACCGCCAATACAAACAGCACATACTGATGTAACATTACCAGGACAAGTCCAATAATATGTTCCTGGCGTATCCCAAAATTCCTGACCAAACTCATGAACATAATCTTGAGTATTAGTTGATGGGTATGCTCTTCCATCACCCCAAATAATTCTTAATGCACCACCAGCACCTTGTCCAGCATCAGGAGGAGTGCTTATTCCAGATCCAGCACCACCGCCACCGCCACCATAAGCACCACCATTTCCACCACTAAGATATAAAATCTGAGGAACTGTTTCTCCAGCAGCACCATTAGATCCACCTCCACCACCTACATGAATAGCACCACCAGCACCACTTGCCCCTTCACCATCTATGAACACACCACCTCCACCAGATCCAGAAGTGCGTCCATCACCAGTGGTTCCACCACCGCCACCACCAGCACCCCCAGTTCCAGAAGTTCCAGCATTATTATAAGGTCCACCATCTCCACCATCTCCAGAATATCCACCAACTCCACCTCCACCAGATCCAGCCGATCCAGCGTTAGTTCCACCAGATCCTCCATTACCACCACCGCCTGGTGTCATACTATTTGCTGTATACGATCCACCAGCACCACCAATAAGATTAGAGTTACCACTCTGACCACCGCCACCACCAGATCCTCTTACTACAGCAGTTGATCCACCTCCTTGGGATGGTATTAAAATATAAGTATCTCCACCACTAGAACCAGTATTAACACCACCTTGTCCAATAACAATTGTACAAGATTCTCCAGGTGTTACTGAAATATTATTTTTCCACGCAAGTCCACCACCTCCACCACCAGATCCATAATTTCTTCCACCAGCACCACCAGCACCAATTGCTACAACAGAAATCTCAGTAACACCAGCAGGAACAGTCCAATTATAAGTTCCATTCACAACAAACTCTTGCTGCCCACCAATTTGAGGAGTAAACCTTACCATCATTGTTTGTTGTATTGACATTATGTTACACCTCCAGTGTAATCAAAAGGGTGGAATGTTGGATCATTGACAGGATCACGTAATTGTGGATCTTCTGATGTACTTACAGCTTGTGAATTATATCCATAATTAACAACTCTCTTATTTTCAGCATTAGTAGAAGGGAATGATCTTCCACTACCCCACATAATTCTTACAGCACCACTACCACCTTGAGATCCATTACCTCCATTATTACTGGTGCTATCACCTCCTCCACCTCCACCATATTTTCCACCATCTCCACCTCTACCAGTGCTTGTTGTTCCAGCATTTCCCTGATAATCACCAGAGTTTTTACTGAAAACCACATGTGATCTACTTCCACCATATCCACCATATCCAGGATTAGAAAAAGGATAACCACCACCAGCATTTCCTTCACCTTCTAACCAAGTTCCACCGCCACCACCAGCACCGTTGAAACTTCCACCACCGCCACCTCCAGCACCACCAGATCCTGCAGATGCATTAGTTCCTGAATTACCACCTCTACCGCCACCACCAGAATATCCACCAGCTCCTCCACCACCAGAAGAAATAGATCCACCAGCATAAACAGAAGCAGCAGCACCACCACCATCACCACCACCATCTCCTACATAATCTCCACCACTATAAGTTTGATTCTGGGGATAGTTTCCAGATTTACCTCCTGTAGCACCACCACCTTTTACAGTAGTTGCGTCTATGAAATATGAGTCTTGTCCATCACCACCATCTTGTCCAGGACCACCATTACTAGCACCACCAGCACCAACAACCACAGTATAAGATTGTCCTGGTGTTACTGGAATATTATTCTTCCATCCAAGTCCACCACCAGTTCCACCAATTCCACCAGCAGCATTAGCACCAGTTGCGGTTCCACCGCCACCGCCTCCTCCACCAATAGCAACAGCACAAACCGAAGTTACACCATCAGGACAAGTCCAACTATATGTTCCTGGTGTTGTCCATTGTTCTTGACCAACTACACTGGTATCATCTAAACCAAAAGTAACAGAATCAACTGTAGGTCCATTACAAGCTATCAATACAGTACCATCTAATTGAGTAAGTGGTCCACTTTGATTTGCACCGAAATAATCATTAAGGTATAAACATCTACCCTTAGTTAAACGAACATTAGATATTAATCCAGCCATAGAACCACCACCACTATACAACTCACCACTACCACCAATGTTTATCGTAGCCGTACTTGTATCATTAAAATTGGCCATATCAGCAAATTGGAACAAGTTTCCATTTCCACCAGAATATTGATGTGTAGCAGTTCCACCCATATAAAGATATAACAAATTTCCATTTCTCATAAAACAAATATGTCTCCAAGTATCAGACGTAGGATCTATTAGTTGATCTCCACCCAGATACCATCTTAAATCAGCATGTTCATTAGCAGCTTGACTTGAATTCTTATGATACCATAATGGAGTGTTAGAATTACTTCCTCCACTACCAGCACCCATTTTCCAGATAGTTATTCCATTAGCATCTACACCTTCAATAAAAGGAGAACCTTGCCAATGATTACCCAGCCCCCAATAACTTTGATTTGGTGCTCCCTGATAAGGTCTCCACCAACACTCCATTGTCCAATCAGAATTTCCTAATTGAAAATAATCAGATTCTGCTGGCACAACTTGTAAGTACTGATAAGCATATCTCCCTTTGAATTGAACACTATACCGTCCATCAATATAAGGAACTCCATCACCAACTGGAGTATCCCAACTTATACGAACTCCACCATTAGCACCCCATCCACCTGTTGCACTATTACCAGCAGGATAACCACCACCTCCACCACCATATAATCCACCTTCACCACCAGAACCATTGGCAGTATTATTTCCAGGATCTCCTGCTTCTCCAGTAGTTCCTGATTTTATCGCTACTCCTCCTGCACCAGTTGTATTATTGTAACCCCCTCCACCAGAACGTCCTTTATATGCAGTGTTTGCACCTTGTTGCCATTGATATTGTGGAGTATTTGGAACCTGTGTAGTTGCTGAATAATTATAAGCATCTCCACCAGCATTGACCATACCAGTTCCTCCAAAGAACATTCCCTCACCACCTATTCCACCACTTCCACCACCACCAAAAGCCTTTACAATAAATTCGTTATTAGATTGTCTTTTAACATATGATGTTGTTCCTGGTCTTCCATAAGAACTTGTTCCATTAGGTTGAGGATTACCACCAACAACTACTCTGTGAGGATGACCACCAGTTCCAACACCAACTATTAAAGTTTCTCCAGGAGTAACAGTAACACCATCAGTCCAAACTAATCCACCACCTGCTCCACCTTGATATCCACCACCGCCTCCACCACCAACGGCATAGACACTAATACTAGTTACTCCAACAGGAACAACAAAATTAGTCGTTGCTCCAGCAGTAGGCAATGCCTCAAAAGTTTCTGACTGTTGAGCTCCATCTGTAAATAATAATTGCTGTATTCCTGACATTATTCGTCTCCAGTATTTGTAGAGGGGAATCCTCTTCCTGCTCCCCATATAATTCTTACTCCTCCACCAGAACCACCATGACCTTCACCAGTACCTCCCGAACCATCACTTGCATCACCACCACCAGATCCAGCACCAAAACTATTGGTATATGTAGGAGTTGTTGTATCAGTTTGTGGTTCTGCTCCAGATCCACCGTATCCAGCATATCCATAAGTAAATTGAGCAGGGTTGCTTCCATCCCAACCACCACCAACACCACTAGCACCTTCACCATATAATCTTACTCCTCCTCCAGAACCACCTTCCCAAGTAGCACCACATCCACCACCACCAGCACCACCAGATCCAGAAGATCCAGGATCACCAGAACCATTGGACACAGTTCCATTTCCACCATCGCCACCTGATCCAGAATATCCACCAGCACCACCGCCACCGCCAGCACCACCATAGTTACCACCACTAGCATATTGATTTCCACCATAACCACCGTTACCACCACCAGATCCTACATAATTTCCACCAGTTCCACCTGTGCCTCCTTGATTCTCAAGTTTACCCTTTTGCCCACCACCACCTTTAACAGTAGATGTGTTTATAAAATATGAATCTCCACCATCCTGATTATCAACATTAGCACCAACAACCACAGTATAAGATTGTCCTGGTGTTACTGGAATATTATTCTTCCATCCAAGTCCACCACCACCTCCACCACCTGGAGCACCTGTGTAACTATTTCCACCAGCACCAACAGCAACTACAGAAACAGCAGTTACTCCAGCAGGTGCAATCCAACTATATGTTCCAGGTGTTGTAAATTCTGCCTCTCCATATGGTACACTAATATTGTCTATAGAACCTTGTGTAAATGTAGGAGAACTACTAGACGTACTCAAATTAGAACTTACCCAACCAGACCATATAACTGCTCCATTCTGAGTAGAACCAAGATCACTTTGAGTTGCCGCACCACTTGTTCCACCTTGATTAAGATAATTAAAAGAGGTATCAGTCAAACCAGCATCATTAAGACCTTCACCTGTAATAGGTAATTTACAAACCTTTAATGACGTAGGACCAATTGTACCAATAGCATATAATACACTATCAATTATTTCTATTTTTCTAATACTAGGAGCAATCGCCTTAGACCAAAGAAGTGTTCCAGAAGAATTATATTTAACTATCGAACCACCAATAGCTCCATATACATTACCAAAATTATCAGCAGTAAGATCATTATACCTACCACTGGTATTCATTTTTCTCCACCATGCAGTTCCCTGATTGGTTAAATAATTATTGTAAGAATCAATTTTAGTAATCGTTGGAACATTATTCATCTGTCCAGCAACATACATTTTTCCACTAGAATCTCGTGTTACTGCCCAAGCTGAGGCATTAGAAACACCACTATAAAACTTATATACAGGAGAAAGTCCATAGCCTAGAGTTGCTACCACCCAATAAGCAAGACTACCATTTATATTTCCACCTGTTGAATATCCACTAAGATAAATTGTACTTGTACCTGGAGGTTTGTTAGCACCATAATACATTAATATTGCCTGGTTACCACCATTAATCTGAGTGTATCCACCAGAACTTATATCACCAGTCGAACCATCAAAAGTAAGTCCTAACTTATAACTAGAATATGTTCCATAAGTTGTTATAGAAGTTCCATTAGAAAATAAACTTCCATTACCATTCGCACCCTCACCAAAAGTTTGACCGCCACCCCACTCACTTTCTCTTTTATAATACTGCGTATTTAAATTAGAATTATATTTAACAATTCTTCCATATCCCATATAAGTATAGACATCATCATTAGAATCAACAGCGATTCCATATGGTATACCAATGATTGATCCACTACTATCTTCTGTTGATGCTTCTAAGGTTCCATTCTTATGTAATTTTAAAATATAAGCATTCATTGGTCCAGAATTATCATCTCTGGTTCCAGCAACATATATGTTTCCACCAGAATCCAGAGCAAAATCCCATACCTCATTCTCACTATTAGTAGAATCAGTATTAGCAGGTAAAGTTATATCAGTTGTCCAATAACTTTCTCCACCAGAAGTAGGAAGAAGAAATAGACATTGTTGTATAGACATTTATTGACCTCTTAACTGAGACCACCGCCAAGTATTGTAAACGTATCAGTTCCTACGCACAATACAGTAGCAACTCCTTTTTGTGCCAATGTTCTATTTCCTGTAGTGGAACTTCCTGCAAGATACATGGTAACAGAAGATCCCTGAGTTATTGTTATATCACTAGTAGTTCCGTTGTATATTGTTATGGCATCTCCAGCACTAAAGGTACTAGCAGGAACCGTGACTTCAGAAGTAGTATTAATTAATTCTCCTACATCACCAGAAGTCAAAGTATAAGCACCCGACTTACTATTACTTGTAATTGCTCTTATATTTCCACCAGCATCACTAACTGTTCCTGAAGCAGTTAAATTACGGGTTATTGTTACATCCCTACCCACTGTCATATCAGTACTGATACCAACAGTATCTGCTTTTAAATCTAAATTTGAACCTAAACTCTCAATAGTTGGAGTTCCACTTTGTCCAATCAGATTTAATTCCTTTACACCAAAACCTTTTTCAGCCATCTTGAGTTTTTAGGTATTTATAATATTGACTCCAGATATATTTAAACCAGAAGCATTTGTAATATTAAGTTTGACTTGAGAATCGCTTGCTCCAGGTTCATTACCTGTTGGAGCATCCCATAATATAATAGGATCCCCACCTTGAATAGATTTATTATCTGTCCATTCTCCAGTTCCACTAGCATTTGGAGTCGATGAATCATTGCCAGCATACAAGGCACTAGAAGATTGTGTTCCAACTGAAGTTGTTAACCAATTATTAATATCAGAATAATCCCAGTTTCTATTATACTGAACTTTTGTTGCTATTATACCAGCCGCAACAGGACATGCTGAACTCGTTCCATTAAAAAATCTATCATAAGAAGGATGTGATTGTTGTCCGTTTAAAGTATAATACTTATCATATCTTTCCTTTTCTGCAGCTGATCCAGAATATGCTGCTGTACTATCATCACATGATGATAAAGTATTATCAGCACAAGCGTAAAAAGAAATCAAATTACCCATATTACTATAATCTGCCTTCTGTTCTTGTCCTGTTCCAGTAGTAGAAAATAAAAAGTCATCTAGAGCACCAACTGGAATAGTTCTATAAAGAGAATTAGAACCGCTTCCCAACTTTCCTATCTGTCCAGGAAATCCTTGTCTATTAATACTATTATACGCAAGATATCCATAATAAGTTGTATAAGCATTAGCGTATGCTGTGTCAGGACTAGTTGCCCAATAATTATTATAATCTGGATGATCTGCCTTAACTAATTTCTGATTAGTATTACCCGAAGAACAAACAAAAATAACACCAGCATCAATCATTTCATCGCCAGCAGTAACCATACTATTACCAACATATTCAAACCTTATAGAAGTTTGACTAAAATTATTCATAAATTGTGGTAATGAAGTATATTGAACTCCTGCAGGAGTTCCACTACCAACATTAATCGTCCCTACCATATTACCATGATATTCACACTGATAATAATAAGTTCCAGCAGATGTTGGTGTAAATGTAACGGCTGAATTAGTAGCACCTTGACCAGTAACACCAGTTGCCTGATTACCAATTCCTGTTCCAGGTGAAGTTTTTATATAAAATGGATGGTCAGGACCACTAGCATTAACATTAAATGTTATTGTATCATAATTATTCATTGTAATGGTTGGATTGTTACCACTAACATTCCCAGCCTTATCAGTTCCAGAGAGTGCATAAACAAGACCACCACCACTAGAAGCAACGGTAATAGTTCCTACCATGCCCCCATGATATTGGCAGATATAATAATAAGTTCCAGCAGCAGATGGTGTAAAACTAACAGTTCCACTCTGAGATCCATTATTAGTGACACCCGATGCACCACCACTACTACCAGTTTGACTTACTGTTTTAATCCAGAATGGATGTCCACCAACACTTACATTGAAATCAATAGTATCTCCAGCAACACAACTTATTGTTGCATTATTACCACTAACACTACCATTACTATCAGTTCCATTAAGTACATAAGCAGAAGCACCACTATTAGTTACTGAAATAGAATAGTTACTTGGTGATCCTCCACCACTAGATGTAGAACTAGTAACATCTACACTATATTCAAGTGATGTATGCCCATTTGTTCCAGATCTATGATAATAATAACCAGTGTTTGGAAGATCCTTTCTATAACCAAAACTATTACTAGAAACAGTCGGATCTTTTGTATTTCCTTTTGAAGGGTTATTGGGTTTATGAAGATGGAATAGTTTTAATATATCAAAATATTGTTCCACACCAGTTCCGTAAGCTCCATAAGCATCAATATACCATTTATTTGCATTATAAGCATATCCATACTGTCTACCATATGCCTGTGAAGCACACGGTGTTCCATGAAAATCATATATTCCAGAAGTATGATTAGCAACATTACTACCATTACATCTGTCTCTAGTATAATTAGATACTGATACAGTTCCAATATTAGCAAACTGTGCCGATCTTTTTGTAGGATCAGACCACCATGCTAAAGCATTTTGTTCTTGAGGAACTATTGTTCCATCCCACCTAGTCATCAGTGTAGCAGGGTCGGCATCAAACCAAGCAGGATCAATATAGTATGGAGCATCCATTACTAAATCTAAAACATCACATGATCCATTACCTGGAAGAACATTACCACCAACATAATTTATTGGACCATCTACATCTCCAGAATCAGTTTTATTTTGAAATTCTATATGCCCAAACCAACATGCCTGGTCAGCAACAACAACATCAACATCCTTACCATCACCATAAGAACCCAATTTATCATTAACTATTGAAGGAACATTAGAACCCCAAGGATTATCTTTAAATTGTGATCTTAATAATTGAAATCCAGAACGATTATAATCATCTGCGGTGGGGGTTGTTGGAACTGCTAATGCACGATAATTCTTTACATCAGAACTATATCTTGGAATATAATTAATAGCCTCCATCAAGTGTAAAGGATCTGGCTTGTAAGTACCAGGATAAGATGCAGTATCAATACTAACATCTTTTACCTTAGAATTCTTACGCAATTCAGATGCTTCAGATTCAGTTAATGAATATACACCTCTAGTTTGACTATGCTCTTTACCATCAAAACATCCAATTGCTTGTGTAGGAACATAATCTTCTAATGAATTTTCCTTTATAAGTTCTCTATGAATATCCCTCCAATCTCTACCGTTATGACATACTACTGCATATAACTTTTTAACATCACCTTCTGGTTCTTGTGGTAATGTTTTTTTAAAATCAGAAAATTCAGGAGTTTCTACATTCGTTGAAGAAATACCAACAACACCATCTGTTAAATCAGCCATATTTTATTATAATAGAGTTGTTCTAATAAATTTATATGTTGTAACTCCAGATACTCCCGTTTCAGGTGTAGCCTTTAATAAAAGATTGCCAGCAGAAATTTCAGCAGATAGAGAAACCAATTTATTTGGATTGGACATAATCGCAAACTCTTCATAATAAGCATTTGTTCCATCTTGTGTTACTAATACCTTTTGAACTTGAGTCTCTCCTGTATTAGTAGCACCAGGATTTTGAATGTATAAACTATATTCAACTATTCTATAATCTTCATTAGCAATAGTGATAGTATCAATAGTTTGTGAAATTCCAGGAGAAGCTCCCCAAGTTCCTTCCATTGACTGAATACCAGCCTCATTAATTTGAAGTTGTGATTTTGGATTAGTAGTTCCTATACCAACTGATGATAAAGTATTAATACCAGCAGAAGTCTCACTCCATTTACCAGTAATAACTTCTGCCCAATAAGTATTTCCTGAAGAATCAATACTTAATAAATTACCATTTGAACCATTACTATTAGGTAATGTGAAAGTAACATTCCCACTATAATTGGCGTGTGCTGGTGCTTGTAACGTAACTTTGTGAGCATTATTAACTTCACAATAGAAATCAATTTTAGATGGAGTTCCAGTTGCAGTTCTAATTACTATAGAACCATCACTTACAATTACACCACTACTTGATCCATCTCCACCAAAAGTAGAGAATCCATCAAGAACAGTAAGTCCACCAGTAGTAACTTCAATACCACCAGAAGTAACTTTAATACCTGATCTAGCAGTTATAAGTCCAACAGCATCTACGTTCTGAACATCTTCATATGTAAGAGTTCCACCGATACTTACATTACCACTAAAGTTAGCACTAGAAGCAGTGATTGCTCCTACAGTAATATCTGGAGTTCCAGTTAGTCCTGAAGCATCACCAGTTACATCACCAGTTACATCACCAGTTAAATTTCCAATAAATTCTGTGGCCTGTACATTACCAGTAATATTAACAGCACTAGCACCAAGAATAGCTTTACCATTAAGATCTAAAGTTCCACCAAGTCTTGGTGTAGGGTCTACAAAAACTGAAGTAATACCAGCAATAGCAGAGTTATTAAGTCTAAATCCAGTAGTAGTAACTTGATCTATAGTAAGATTAGTACCTGCTATAATGTTTATGTCATCATAAACAGCATCAGATCCAGTTAATCTTAATATAACATTAGAACCATTTGGTAATGCTGCTATATCATATGATGTATTTGTATCCGTATTTGTTGTCGTAATAGTAGTAATACCACCAACAATCGGACTAGCATAAGCATTAGTTCCAAAGTTTATAGTAACTGCAGTTCCAACAAGAGCACCATCATTTCTAATAATTACACCAGTATTCTGTTGTTGACTAGCAAGATTAATTAAACCTGATCCATCACCAACAAACTTAGTTGCCGTAACAACTCCTGTTATATTAACTCCGCCAGGTCCAGAAATAGTCCCAGTAGTTGGCAAAGTCGCACCAAGTGTTAACTCTGGACCATCGGTAGCAGTTTTATTAACAACTCTATCTGCTCTAATTCTAGACATTAATCTATCCGTATACCAATGTTAATTGTATTTATATTGTTCATCGATCAACCACAAAATCACCAGAATCAACTATAAAATCTATATTATCTTCAACAAATAAATTTTCATACCTAATAAAAGCTATATCATCTGTTCCTACAGGAGAAACAGTAAAATGTTCCGAAATATCAAGTTGACTCTTAATTGATATTATTTCCTTCTGCAATCCAGTAGGACCCTTTACAGTTTCACCACCATCTAATATACCATATCTACTATTAGTAACATTTAAATTAGCAATAGTAGCGGTATCAGTAGCATCAATATTAACAAATCCAGCAGAAGTTGTAGTATCAATACCAGCTATAGCAGCACTTGTAATACCAGTTTGAGCATCGATATGTAGATTCTCACCAATACGTATAGCACCTAGATTAGTAGCACTTGCTATCTGTGTCTGAACCTTCCATGAGACACCATCAAAAACCCAAGACTTATCACCATAAACAAAAACCTGACCTACACCTGGAGCAACGGGAAAACTTATAGCCATATTAATTACCTATTGTATATTCCTCTAGGGTACTGAAGTCCTGATGCTGGTCTTCGACCTGTTAACCAACCAGCAACTGTTTTATTTAAACCAGTAACAGTGTGATTTACTACAGTATATGTATTACCTACTGCTCTTGCTATAGAAGACCATTTTTCTTTTACTGGTGTCCCAATAATAATACCAACTACCCATTCTTTTGTACTATCATCAGAATCTATTGAAGGTGTTGATACAGAAGTAAACAATGATGTATGATTAGTCTGTGGAAGTGTCCAAGTCATTAATTAGTCCTCGCACATAAAGCAACACCTTTTGAGAAATTATATGCTGTAGAAACATTAGAAACTCCCCAATCCAGTGAATTTGTAGCATAACCAGGAACTATTATCTTATATTCCTCATCATTAGGAGCAGTTCCAATTGTAATTATATCACCGTATCTAAATTCAGTATTACCTGGATTTACCGCAAAATGAATTAATACAAAATCATCTGGAAGATAATATGGGCAAGGAACACAAACTGCAGAAATAGGAATACCCTTAATTGTTTTATACCAATCAGAATTATTTTTATCATAAGTGGAATTTAAATAATACAGTCTCCTATTATCATCTGATGAACGAGATACTGTTATAGGTGATGAATAAACATCTTCAACTGTACCACTAGAATTAGAATAACTATCTCTCAAATATCCATATAGGGAATCACCTGATTTGGCATATCTACCACTATCATTTCCAGATACAGGTGAGACATATACTGAATTACCACTAGTACTATAATCTTTACCAGCAATTTTAGTTGTAATTGTTATTTTAGGAGTGGTTCCCCTACCTTCATTGGCAACGTTACTTGTGATGGGTTGAGAATTTGAATCAATGATTGTAATAGATCCATGAAATAATTCATCATGATCTATACCTACAGTTGACATAAAATTAGGTCCACCATTTAATGTGAAACTAGAATATGTTTTTGGAACACTATTCTCATATCCAACAAATGTAAAAATAGCACAATTCTTATCCTGAGGTCCACTTGTAGGAGGTTTATTCCAATATATCCTTAAGGGACTACCTGTTGGATTTTGTCTAGAAGCAATTTGAATATGACTATGATCTTCAGGTCTTTTACCAGTAGAGTTACCATTCGTATTTAAGAAATTAGAGGTATATTGTATATCTCTTCCATATTCACCCAAATACAGTCCCCTCTGATAATTTTCAGATAGACTACCATCAACAGTTCCATCCTTATTATCGTACCTTGTTGCAGGACGATTTTTAACATCATACCAAATACCAGAATCAACAAAAAGTATACTATTTGTATAAGGATTTCCAGTATTTGGAAATGAAAAACCATAATACGTTCTAGATCGTCTCTTAAGTGGACCTCCACCAGATGGAGCGATAGTATCAGTATGATCCCTAGCAAGAATAGCATATGTTCCAGCTTCTGACTTTTGAAATAATTTAGTATCTCCACCAAAATTAGTTACAGCTAAAGAAGGTTTTCCATCCTTAGCGTTAGAAGAAGTTTCAGTAGAATTAACACCAAATACAATATCATTTGCTGGAGTAGCTCCACCTATTAAATTTCCTGGTATTGTAAATACTGCTTCATTTGACCACCCATCCGTCATGTTGACAACATTTATACCAGTAATTTTTCCGTTATGAGTACTACCACAATAACGAGATACTCTTAATACTAAATCTTTACCAGCTCCACCACCTCCAGTAACTCCTGCACCATCACCAGCAATTGTTACATCCCAATATGGATACTGACTAGCCTCAGGATCACGATACGCATTGACACAAGCTTGTAGATTAATTTCACCAACCATTGTTCCATTGGTTTTATGTCCATAATAATATCGGTTTATTGTTTGCTGACTGTAGATTCTCTCACCATTACTAGTAGTTCTATTTCCACGAATAATATCAGAATTCCCATTCATCCAACTAGGTCTATTAAAATCTGATGGTTGTGAAGTTTGAGTCTGCATCCATCTTTTTGTATTCCAAGAAGTATTATAGGTGGTTAATATTGGCCAAGTATTAGTATCAGTTGATCCACCATAAGTTAGATCCATTGGAGAATTATTTTGTCCAGGAACATGATTTGGCCAAACAGTATTATTTAATTGTACGTCAGGCTTTATAAACTGATCAAGATTAGTATATTCTAGTGTTCTAGTAGAATCATATGGTGCTATATTATTACTAATATCACTTTCATGTCCCTGCCATAAAGTAAAATCTCCTCCATTATTAGCAGGAAAATCAAAAAATAGGTGATCACCCTGTTTACAATCAATTGTTCTATTCTCAGTAGTAGCGTCTTGTGGTTCTCTAATAATTGTACCACCAGAAGTACTATATCCAAGAGCTCCAGATCCTAGCGATCCATCAAGATCTATTGCCGATCCTCCAGCAGTAGCAGATAATTTAATCTTATTATCATCAACTCTTATTACATAATACTCAGTACCACAAACCAGATTAGTATAGTCTGTTCCAGATTCATCTGGTCTCCAAACTATCTTAAAATCATCCACTAATATGTCATTAAATGCAGTTATTGCCTGAGTTAGCCCTCCAGTATTATATTGATATCCACCAATTAAAGTAATAGTATCTGTAGCAGTATCAACAGATTGAACAGTCCAATACTCCATCATATAATAAGATGTTGTTCCATTCTCTACTGGATGAAAAAATCTCCTTCTTAGAGTATTAGAAGTATAATTACCGTTACCCTGGTCTAAACCTCCACTAGTAGCAGTAGAAAAGAAATCTAAATTTCCACCTATATCATCCCAACTAGCATATGCTTCACCAATATAATAATTAGGTCCATATACAAAATTTGGAACACCTTCTAAAGCAGTTCCAGTGGCTCGACCTTGAGAGGAATGATACCCAACTTGCTCAAAAACTGTCTCTAATGCGTCTAAGACATCTTTCTTAGTCCATCCAGGATTACCGTTGTTTATATCAACATAACCAGTTTGTACGGCCATTTAAATTACTCTCCGATCTTTAATACAGTTAATGTTACGGTAACAGCAGCAGCACTACCACTTCTATTATTTATCGCAAGATATATGTTAGTTGAAGGGGAACTATCATTATTGAATCCCATTACACCAGGAGTAAGCAATACTTCCTGATCTGCTGAAGTTGTAAGAACTTCGGCAATAACTCCACTTCCAGGTAATGGATCGTTGCCATGACTCCTACTAGAATCATTAGTTCTTGATGTTTCATCACAATAAATTCTCACCCATGAAGCAACACTTGGTTTAATCTTATAAAGAACATATCCTCTATAACCAGTAATTGTTAGATTACCATCAGCACCAGAAACAATAGAAGAACTTGTATTGGACTTCTCTTCTATAGATGGAATAGTAGTAGAAGCTACGTTAATCCATTTATCAGTTACAGTATCATACTGTAATGCTGTCTTCGTTCCATTATCTGCTGCTGCTTGATCAATATTAACATCCTCAAGATCATCTATATTAGTTGCTCCACCAGAACTACTATCAGTTTGAGGTGTCCATGCTCCAGATCCACTATTAGCAGTAGAATCCCACTTTAATATATTACCAGGACTAGGAGCAGAAGTTGTAGTATCAACATCACTAAGATCATCAATAGAACTTGGTATGCTTATAGATGACCAAGTACCATCAGACTTCAAATACTTATTTGTATCATTTGCAGGTGATGAAGGAACTAAACCTATCGCTTCTCCACTAAATGTTGCTGGTTTGTTTTTAATATAATCTAAAGAACTGGTGCTACTTTGATTCCAATCAGATTGAATTGGAACAAGTGCTCCTACTGTTATTCTCTTATTAGTATTATCCCAATTAATAGTTGGACTATTAGAACCATTATAATCATAAGTAAGTGCTCCAGCAGTAAATTCAATACTATTAACAACTGGAGTTGGAGTTGTACTATCAGTTAAATCAATAAAAGCATTAGTAGTAGTTGTATTCCTACCACTCAATGTATAAGTTGTATCAGTTGAGGATGCTGCATCAACCTCAACATCCATTATTCTACTAGCAGCGTTATAATTAAATGTTATACCAGTATGACTTGCGTTTGCATGAGTAAACATCAATGCAGCAGCATCTTTTGCCATATTATCAGTATACTGAGTAGCAGTAGGAGCGTTTCTGAATACTAATGTATTAGCATCTTCCCACTCAACCTTTAATCCATCAGCACCTTTAAGTAATATATCATCATCAGTAGTACTAATAGAATCTGTTAATCTTAATTTACTTTGATATTGATTAGTAGATACTTCTACAGCAGAAATAGAATAGTTTCCACCAGATGAACTAATTTCTATTTCTTCTCTACTTTCAGCATTAGTAGTTCTAGATATTGAAAGACCAGCTCCAGAAGCAAGAGAAATGTCAACATTATTATTAGTATCTTTATCATCAACTAACCTTAATATCTTTCTAGCATTATTATATGCTGTATTGCCATCAGTATAATCAAATGTCTTTAAGTCATAAGTTCTTTCTAAAGTTCCAAGTATGGTAGCAAAGTCTGAACTAGAAGTATTATTAGTTGTTACAAGTCTCTGACTAGTCCAACTACTTGCGTTTGAATAATATAAAGAAAGGTCATTAGTTGAATAAGCGAGTTGTCCAGCATTAGCATTTGCTGAAGGGAAACTAGATGTATTATTATAAACATTAACTCCAATAGAATCAGAAAGAGGAACATTATACCACTTGGTTCCATTCCACTTTATTATATCTCCACTAGTAAGTGTATTAGAACCTTGAGCAGTTCCAATAATAGTATCAGTAAGACCAGATAATGTGCTAGTCGCTACAGCAGATATTTCACCATTAGCATCTACCTGAATAGTAGTGTTATCAACACTAACACCACCTAAAGTAGATGTAGTTGCTTTTGGCAATCCATAAGGAGTAAATACAAATGCACCAGTTCCTGAATTGTATGTAAGTGAACTTACCGATGAAGCACTATTAGAAGTTAAAGATAGATCACCATATCCTATACCACCACTACCACTTCCACCACTAATAGATATTGTAGGTGTTGAAGCATATACTATAAGAACACCATTAAAAACACTAGGTGCTAAAAGAGAAGTATCAGAATTAGTCCACTTTGTTGTAAATCCTGTGGTTGATTTAGTAAGTATCTCTATATTATGAGTAGCATAATCTTCTCTGTTAGTGTGGACATAATAATTAGTATCTGGTTGAGCAGTATCAAAGGTGAATACCATTTGACCATTAGAACTATTATAAGCACCCCAACTCATACCAGTACCAGTACCAGCAGTATCAGCAGACACATGTGCATATGCTACAGGAGAAATTATAGTAGTTGATTCGCTAGTAGATTCTGTAATCGTAATGGTTCCTACCATACTACTATGGTATAAGCATTGATAATAATAAGTTCCTGTAGATTGTGGAGTAAATACAACACTTCCAGTAGTAGCTCCATTATTAGTTACACCAGATGCCAGATTACCCGATCCTGTTCCAGCCTGTGTCTTAACATAGAATGGATGACCACTAACAGAAACACTAAAGGTAATAGTATCACCAACCTCCGCAGTTACATCTGCGTTATTACCACTAACATTACCACCACTATCAGTTCCTGTTAAACTATAAGCAGAAGCATTAGGTGAAGAAACTGCGATAGTATAACTTTCTGGTCCACTAGATCCACCAGTTTGATCAGGAGAAGCAACCCAGTTACTAGAACTCGAATCCCACTTTAATACATGACCATTAGTTGGATTACTTACACTAACATTACTTAAATCATTTAAACTTACAGATGGTAGATTTGTTAGAAGAGATCCATCACCATCAAATTTAGTTGCTGTTGCTATACCACTAACAATAATACCAGATTGATTAATATCTAATTTTCTACTTGAACCATGCTGTATTTCTAATGTAGTAGCAGCACCTACCTGATTGAAAACAGTTTTTGTTCCATCATTTAATATAACAAAATCATCACTATTACCGAATGTTGCTCTAGTATTATCAAAGAATTTTAATTTATTTTGAGTATTATACCAAGTAATATCATATGAACTTCCCTCAAATATTACAGGTGCTTCAAACGTAGTATTACCTTGGAATGTTGATATACCAGTTGCCTTTAAATTTCTGGTAACAATATCTTCACCAATAGTTTGTCCTGTGGTTATTTCAATACTATTAACAAATAATTTTTCTCCAACTTTTAATGTCTTATCAATGAATACATTATCTTTAAATGTTCCCACACCTACAACAGTAGATATACCAGATACATTTAATGTGTTTAATTGAGTATGACCACCATTATTGTATATCGTTCCATTTACAACAGTAAGATTATCACCAGTAATATCAGCACCAGCGATATTTCCTATCGCTGTTATATCACCAGTCATATTAATGGTTCCCGTTCCATTAATAATTCTATTATTAAGATCTAAATCTCCACCAAGTTGTGGTGTTGTATCCTCAACTATATTAGAAATACCACTACCACCGCCACTACCACTTAGTGATGATAGATCAACTGTAAGATCTGCTAGTGCTCCTGTTCTACCTAAAATTAAATTTGTACCACTAAGATTAGCAGTGTCAACATAATCATTTGTATCACTTCCACCTCCTCCAGAAGGAGCATCAACAAATTCTAAAGCATTTCCTGCAGAGTTTACCTTTAACCACTTATCAGCAGTATAGGAACCTGGTGTATCACTTAGTGCTAAGAAGTTACTAACTCCCCCACTTCCACCTGTTCCACCACCACCATTTGAGCTAGCGTCAACCCATTGTGTACTATTATCATCAATATAATATATCTTTAATTGTGCTTCCTCAGAACTCCACCATAAATCACCACCATTAGGAGTAGTTGGAGGAGTATCAGAAACAGTTACAGAAGCACCACCACCAAAACCACCACTACCACCAGAATAAGATCCAATAGTAGCATAAGTTACAACTTCAATAACATCATTTACTACAGCAGGTGATTCTAATATTATTGATGTTCCATTAGAAGCATTATATTCACCTGGAGTTAACTTAACACCATTATAAAATATATCTACAAAACCTGGATTATAATTTGTTGTTATTACTGTCTGATCTTGTGTAGCAGAGAAAGTAGTAGTCTCTCTTAAATTTGGAAACTCAGACCAAGTTACTCCTACACCAGTTGATTTTAAATATGAACCATTCTTTCCTACAGTATCACCAGCACCTATAGTGCCACTAAGTATATCAAGACCACTTCTAGCAGTTATAAGACCAACAGAATCAATATTAGTTACATCTTCATATGTTAATGTTCCAGCAATTCCTACATCACCTCGGAATGTAGCAATACCAGTAACATCTAGATTTCTAGTAGTGATATCATCACCAATTACTGTTCCCGTTCCAGAAACAATAATATTAGGTACATTTAAATCACCACCAACTGTTAAATCATTACTAATATTGGCGTTACCTATTACACCAAGAACCAGCTTATCTTCGGTAAATGAAGTTATACCGATATGTTGATGTGATAGCCTTCCGCTTCTAAACCTGTTAATCATTGCTGGTATTAATTAAGAGTTTCTAATATACTTGTAATAAATTTCACATGATTTGGATTACTCGCAAACAATTCAAGTTCATCACCAGATTCTAAAACCAATTTACCAGCAGTTAAACTCATGGTATCATGACCCTGAATTGGCATTTCTTTCACAACTTCAGTTTTAGTTGCACCCCTAACATGTTTTAATGTTACTGTGTGTGATGTAGAATCTACGTTTGTAACTTGAGCCAATAAAATAACACCACTATATCCAACAGGGGCTGTATAAATTCCCACTGCTACATCTGGTGCGATGTAAGTTACTGTTTTAAATACATTTAATGGTAAAGCCATCTTATTGATCTCCTCCTAATGCTAGAATTAATGGCGTGACATTAGCGAATAAACTCTTGGAATAGAAATTACCAGTGATAGTTCCGCTAATTTGATCTATCTGGACACCCTCACCAATTCTAAAGTTTCCACCTTGATCAGTGCTCGTGTAAATAACCAATCCACCATTACGATTATCAACCTCATTCTCTTGTATAGTAACACCCCCACGAGAAGGAAGAGAATTAACAGGATCAACTCCACTACCAATGTATTGGAATGAATGACTTGATGCTAATATTCTACTTTGTCTATAAAAAGGAACTGTAGTTGCTGAACCAACCGCATAGGGAACATTCTCATTAATAGTAATGGTACATATTCCAGCAGAAACAGGAGTTGATTCTTTTACAGAATAAAAGGTTGGTGCTAACTCAATTTCAGCAGTTGCTGTATTTATTCCCACATCAGGAGCAGAGAATGTAACAGTTGGTGTAGAAGTATATCCTCTACCATTTGAGATTATTTCAACCTCATCAACTTTACTACCAATAATACTAGGAATAGCAGTTGCCTTAACTCCCCAAGTACCAGAAGTACTAGGTTCATCTATAGTAATTGTTGGTGGTTTATTATATCCACTACCTGGATTAGTAAGTTTTACTTTACCCACCGTATAATAAAGATCATCAAAGTAAACTACCTTACCATCAAATGG
>CETC01011198.1_pt1 | contig 50189 bp, 76 predicted proteins | sample 326911 | NCBI WGS metagenome assembly CETC01 (sample SAMEA2622694, study PRJEB7988) | marine metagenome | isolation source: saline water (ENVO:00002010), including | reverse complement strand
CGGGTTACAAAAACTTCATAAGTATGACCTTACAAACCCGCTACCGACACATATAAATACTAGGTTGCTAATTGTTGATTATGAGCGGAAGAAGACTACCAAAGCGTTGCCAAAAAGTAATCGCTAAAGTTGAGAAAAAATTGAATGAAAGAAGCGAGATGTTGAACTCAAATCCTCCTCTATCGGATTGGGCTTTGAATCAAATTGCAGAACTCGGATTGAATGGAGTGGATTATTAAATGTACAGTAATTATGAAAATCGAATTGTTAAGCATGAATTTTGTGGGATTGAAATATGCCGAGAAGAATTAGAAAATTCCGATAATAAAATAAAATTATATTGGACTCTTAGAGATGAAAACCAAAACATAATTCTCCAAACCAAAACTTATGAGGATATGATTCTTGAGATGATGATTATGATAAATAATATAGAGGTGAGGAATAGATGAGTCCCGAAAAAATTGGTCATGATATGATGCTAAACGTATTTCCAAATTATAAATGTCCTGTTAAAAATTGTCCACACTGTAAAACTAAAAGGGTGGTGCGTTAAATGGATATGAAGAGAAGATTAGAAAAAATGTCGGATGAGCAAATATCAAGACTTGAAAATGCGTGTGCTGTTATCTTAAATTTCGTTAATTACGATACAGTTAGTGTTCACCCTCAAGAATTTGAACAAGTAGATTATATTCTATATCTCATTCATGAAAAATTGGGCTTTAATGGAGATGATTATTGAATGATACTAGATATTTTAGATGAAATGTGTGCCGGAAATCCAGCAAAATGCAAATGTAGAGAGTGCAAAAATTTGAGATTGAAGGGGGCGATATAATGGTAGGTTTAGATTATGATTATATGGATGAAATTCACCTTACGAACCCGCTATCGAAAGTGTTATAAGTAAAGAAGGAGAGGAGTAAATATGAGTGCAGAAAACTATCTTTGTTGTTCAAGACTTCATCTTGAAAGAATTCCATACAGTCTCCGTTATCGTTGTAAAAACTGTGGTCTGGAGGGTAGAACCATATGAGTGAATCAAAATTGTTCAAGAAGATGTCTAAAGCCTCTGATAAATGGGGCGAAATGAATGATTGTACGGTCAAAGCGGTTGCGATTGCTACCGGCGTAAATTATGAAACTGCTCATGGTAAATGCGCCCTTCGTGGTAGAAGTTATCGAAAAGGTCTTTGTGAATCAAGAATGCTAAGAGCGATGAAGGATTTAGATTTTGTAACCGAGCCGGTTGAAGGTAATCATAAAATGAGTCCGACTCTTTGGAGGAAAAAATTCGGTTCGTCTATGACCATCGGAGCCATGCAACGGGCCGGAATTATCCCGAAACGTGGCGTGTATATTGTTTTCACTAGAAGTCATGTTTTGTGTGTCCGAGCAGGTCAAATCCATGACTGGACAAGTGGCCGAAGGCATAGGGTCACATCAGTATATCACGTAAGAAGAAAGAAGTAAAAGTTTTTGTAACCCACTATCACATTCCAATGGCTCCGAAAGGGGCTTTACAAAAAGGCGGGATTTCCCGCAAGGGCGAGTTTAGCACCTTGCTCTAGCGTATCGAGGGATTGGCTCCGAGAGCGTGCATTGGAAACCAAAAAAACATAAGAGAGTTTTTGTAACCCATTCTTACATACCCAACGAGGGAACAACTATCCTCGCTTCGTTTGTCGGTAAATCCCTCACTCCGAGCGAAACCCTAAGAGAGTTTTTGTAACGCATTGTTACAGACTTCTATAAGTTTTTGTAACCCGTTTTTTTTCGCGCTATTTTTTTTGCTCGCTCGCGCCGGTTACAAAAACAGTTTTTGTAACCCGCTTTCTCCAGCCGAAACTTACGGTTACAAAAACAAAATCCTAAAAAACCGCTACAAAAAGTTAGGGTTACAAAAACATTTAAGTTGGTAAAATAAAAAGTTAGGGTTACAAAAACACCTTACGAACCCGCTATCACAAACTATAAATAGTATAGCGATAATTGGTATATATGAGTAAGATGAAACCCGTAGATTACATTTACAACTCCCGAACTTTTGATGGTTGGGAAAAAACTGTGAGAATAGCATTGTCTAAATGTAAAACAAAAGATGAGTTTAGTGAAATAGTCCATGCTTGTTATGATAGACATATGTTTTGGGTAGAAATACGAGGCATAAAATACGGTGTAGGCTCAAGATATATGAATTTGCTAGAAAGAATCGACAAGATGACTCGCGCTTGGTATATTACAAATTTTCCCGATGAAAGGATTACTCCTTTTATTGGATTCGCTATATACTAATTACATTCACCTTTTACGGCCCCTTTTTTGGCCCACCCTCATCCGGTAGCGGTGGAGGACCGAGAAGGGGGTCGTAAGTTTTTTTATTTTTTGTTACGGTTACAAAAACAATATGGCCGAAAAAACCTTACAAACCCGCCATCGACAGGTTTATATAGTAGGGCGATAATGGGTATATATGAGCAAAGAAAGCAACACACAACCAACATTCCTAACGGAATTTATTAAACGCAATTCACCTGTAATGGTATTTTATGGAGGTAACTAATATGAGTAATAAGGAAATTTTAACATTAGTAAAGGATATTGCATATCTTAGGATGCAGGTTCGTAGATTAAGAAAATATGAAAAGTGGGTTCTTGAATACGCTCCCGATGTTGAAGAGGTTTTTCAAGACCCGATGAATCATGAAAATTCAGTAATGATTGGTGGGGTTCTTTATACTAAGGATGAAGCGAATATACATCCCGATGCTATTCACGAATTAGAATTACATATTGAAAAATACTATGAAGAGGGTGATTATTAATGAAAGAACATGTTACTAGAAGCGCATTTATAGACGGATTTAGGCTTTGTGGCCGAGGGGATAACTTCTCTTATGAGGGAAGAGTAGCCTTGTTTGAATACTTTGAACAATTAGAAGACGATATAGGCGAGGAGATTGAATATGACCCTATCGCAATTTGTTGTGGATATACCGAATATGAGGATGAAGATGAAATCCGAGAAGCCTATGGCCTAGATGATGATGAGGATATTGAGGACTACACCACTGTAATCCCTGTTTGGGGTTATGATAGGAATGTAGCCGGTGGTATAATGGATTGGAGAGAAATTCAAATCGGTATAATCGTGGAGGATTGGTAAACCTTACGGACCCGCCATCGGAAGGTATAAATAGTTGAAAGGAGAGGACTAAATATGACGAATAACATAGACAAATTAGCAGAAGAAATTTTTGAAGCGAATGATGATTTACCTCAATCGGTAAATAGTAATACTACTATTTGGATTGGTGTAGTTGAAACTGGTTCGCATCTTGGGGCGAAGCCAACTTACAAACCTGTTGTTGGATTTTCAGAAGATGATTTATACAGAAAATCATTGGGTCGAGGAAGATTAGTTTGGACCGACTATTATGATAATGCTGGAGACATCTTAGAGGATTCAGTACAGGATTTATGGGATTATGCTTACGATAGGGCAGAAAAAAGGAGTGTGAAACAATGAGAGGAAGAATAAAGAAAGAAAGAATTTGTAACTTTAAGTTTGGCGATAATTTATACGCCTTCTTTTGGGAAATGAGAGAACGAGGATTTGAGGTAACTTGGATGGGTTACGGATATGAAGAAGTAAGACCGATTGACTTTTCTGATTTGGATGAAGTGACGTATCAAGCCCAAAATTTTGAGGGTTGTAACGTAACACTGTTCAACAAAGAAACAGGAAATGAACAAACAGTAGCCGTTGATTATACCGGAGATGCTTGGTGTGATGTCGTACCGATTGTTGATTGGACTTTCAAACGCGATAGTGAAAAATATCCCGATGTTGTTGATGGAGTAATCACTATGTTGAGAGAAGAATTTATGTTGAAAGAAGAATTTGGATTGGAAGAAGAATTTTATCTAGGAGATGATGCTTAATGGAAACGCGAATTTTTGAAGAATTGGCTAAAAACCAACGATGGATTGAATTGGCTATTGAGATTGGTGAATGGAATTTCCTTAACAATTGGGAAGTCTGTGAAACAGTTCTTGAGCAATATAATTTCCTTGATGGAATGATAGAAGAAGAAGGGTACGATTATGCTATGGATTATGCAACGGATAGATTGATTCATGCTTTTGATATACTAAGAAAAATGAATCAAATTATACGAACTTACGAACCCGCTATCGGAAACTATAAATACCTAGAAGGAGAGGAGTAAATATGGGACTAAGAAGGACACCATTCACCTGTAAGAAATGCGGGGAACCGATTACACATTATGAGGATTTCAGTTTTGATAAAGTTGGAGCAACGGAGCGAGATAAAATGAAGCGTTGGTATCATCCCGAATGTATGCCGGAAACAAGAGAAGGTGATGAAGAATGAGTGAATATGTAATGAGAGAATTTAATGTGCTTGTTTGGTACGGCCCCGAAGATGGTCATATAGATGATAATGGGGATTATAGTTTAGGTGTTGCTGATAAATCATATGAGATTGCTACATTAGGAGAGGCTATCAAAAAATATGATTCAATCAAAGAATGCTTTCACAAAATGTTATTGCACTATCCTAATTGGAAATGGTGCGAATACGGTGGAGATGGTAACGTCTTGATTGAAGGTTCAAACGAAACTAATTGGGTTGTAATGGGATTATTGGAGGAGGAATGAATATGGATATAGATGAACACGCACATAGAAGAAAGATGAATAGTTTTAGGTATAACAAATTGGCCGCGATTTTTACCAAGGCGTTAGACCAATCTTGGGAAAGATTGAGATTAATTCGCACTCTTGATAAGGCTCATATGGAAGGTGAGTTTTCAAATCACACAATTAAAATGATATTAGAATATTATGAGGAGGATGAATAAAATGAAACAAATAACAAAACTAGAATTTCAATTTATCACGGACATGGTTTGTTCAGACCATACGACTGACGGTACAGGTATAGTCATGTGGGTATCGGCTTCATATTGTAGCATGAATCCTAAACAATGGAGAGCGATAGTTACGTCTTTAGAAAAGAAAGGTATCATTCATTATTCAGAATCGGACCCTAATTACAAATGGACATGGGACTATGAAAGGAATACATGGGATGACCGCGCTCAAAATTATAATGACCGGAATTGTTTATTCCCACCTTGGGTTTCATTAGCAGAAGAGCATCAGAAAGAAAGCGATTTATCGTGGGATGAAATCAAAGAACTTGTTATAGAAAGGGATGAAAATGGTTATGCAATCCTTGACGATTTAGATGATAATTTCAGAAGGGCTTGTATTAAATGGAGTGGATATGAAATAGTCGGCTTGGAGGTGAAGTAATATGGATTTAGAAGAATATGCAAACACAATGAAAATGAAATCGTATAGGTATAATACACTAGCATCGCTTTTTACTAAGGCGTTAGAACAACCTAGCGAAAGATTGAGATTGATTTACGCCCTTGATAAGGCCCATATGGAAGATAGGTTCACAGACCATACAATAAAAAAGATATTACAATATTTTGAGGAGGAAGAATAAAATGAATGAAAAAATAACATACACACTAGATTTGAACGAAGAAAAATGGCAAGGTCCGTTTGACGACCCTGTTTTTGTAACCAAACTAATACAAAAAGAAAAAAGAAAGATTGGTAAACACTTCAAGTATTTTAGGGCCATAGCAGGTGTTTATAACTCTAAAGATATACCTAGTTTGCATTTAACATTCCCTACTTTCAAATCATTTTTAGAAAATGTGAATGAGAGTGTAGGTGAAAAACAGGATTATGCTAATAGTAGAGTATCAGTCGCTTGTTGGGTTCAAATGCACGGTGCTGGTTGTACGGTTTGGTTTTGCCATAAACACGATTATAATTTGAACAAAGAAAACAATTGGACACCTAACGAACCCGCCACCGAAAACTATATAAGCGCGGAAGTAGAGGACAATTTAACAGGAAACACACAGGAGGAAGAATGATATGAAACCGATTGAATGGAAATGGATAGACGAATTAATGTATTGGATGAAACAAAAGATGCCAAACAGATTGTTGAATAGGTATAGTCTTGAGGAATTAGAAACGATGACCGATAATGCTTATATGGTTTGGAGTAGAATGAAGAGAATTTCTGAAATGAAACAATTGATTGTGGCTATGGAAAATGAAGAAGAGGAGGGGGAGTAAAATGCCGTTAAGAGTAGGATGTAAGAATAAAGAAAAGTTTGAAGAGTTCACCGAGGCTCAACGCGAATTCATTCCTTCGTTTGGAATGGGAGTAATGTGTATGGTCACTGGCGTAGGTAGTATCGGTGACGCTCGACATCAGACTTCAATAGAAGAAGCGTATAGACGATTCTCTCTCTATGATAGAATACAATGCCCTAAGCCTTCACAAGATTATTGGCCTATCACTCTTGAATTTGTTGAGAAATTATCCGAAGCAGATTTCACTTGTAATGCCGCTAGGAAATCGGCAGAAGAATGTGACCATGCTTTAGCATACATGGCTTTACGACAAGCCAATAATTCACTTAGGGATGAAGCAGACAAGAATCTTAAAATGGAAAAGGTTTTTGCAGAAGATGAAAACTATAATGAAAGTTTACATGAAGAACTCTATGATGAGGCTAAAATCGAGAGGCTGCACCGTATCAAGGAAATTCATAAGTACGATGGTATAACTAGAATCGATTATCATGAAATTCAACAACTCAAAAAGACGGCCAAATATGTTATTGATACATGGCTAGGCACAAGCACAATATACCAAATCGAAGAAAGTATGGATGGATTAGTTGCGGATTTGATAGATAACATGAGTCTTTATGAGGATTATCATTGGGATGAAAAAACGTACAAATACTCTTTGAAAGTGGAGGAAAGCCTAACGAACCCGCTATGAAAAGAGTTATAAGGAATGAATGTGAGGAATAAATATGAAGGAATACGAAGTAACAAAGATGGTCGCTTTTACGTTTGTTGTAGAAGCAGAATCAGAAGAAGACGCATATGATATGGCGTGGCTATATGATGAACAACGTGAAAATTTGGGCGGTAAATCACATCCGGCTAAAGATTACTATGTGGAAGAAATAATTGTAGAGGAGGCATAAACATGGAAGCAGAAATAGAATTTGATGAAAGCGCAATAATTGAAGGTGTATTGAGTGAAATAGATAGTGGGATGATTGAAGCATCAATCTTAAGTCATCTTGAGAATACTAATTTCTTAGAATTCATCGATACTGACGACTTAATTAGTGAAGGTAAAGTACATGAGTTTATCGAGGAATTTATGAGCAACATGGATTTGTCCGATTACATTGATGTTAATGATTACATCGACACTTGTGATATTAGATATGAAATCGAGGATGATATTCTTGAGCAGGTCAATGACCACATTGACTTTGATACAATCAAATACAACATCGAAGATGATATTACGGAATCAGTGTTTAGTGGCTTTGATATTAGTGACTATGTGGATTACGACGACATCAAGAACAATTGTGAAATCTATGAGTTAGAAGATAGGGTTACGGTATTAGAAACTCAAGTCGAAGAACTAGAAGAAATAGTAGCGCAGTTGGAGTTAGTATTAGCAGAAAATCCACCTAGAAAGAGTGGTCTAATCCGAAGAATCTTAGGATGGTTGTGGTAATTATGAAACGGAATTTATTTAACACTGAATATACATTGAGATTTATTTATGATGATGAACAAGACGATGCTGATGAGAAATACGATAATGATGTTTCTTTGATAGTTCGTATATTGGGTATTCTTAACCGTATTAATGAAGAACAAAGAGAGAATTGGCGAGTAAAGGTAATGAAATCAGAAATTATACACACTGAACTTATGGGGGATGATTAATATGGTTGAAAAAAGACAGCCCGACCCAAAAGCACAGACTTTTTCGCAGAAAGTAAATGATATACTATACCGTGTAGGTGAATTGCTGGTCAATAAAAATGAACAGTATGGAGACAGTGTAAACAATCCTGTTCGTTTGTTCTCAAAGTTAGATTCAGAAGCCGGAGTTAGGGTACGCATTGATGATAAACTATCACGGTTGGCTAGAGGTAACGATAGTATTGAGAGTGATATGGATATTGTAGATGACTTGATTGGCTACTTAATAATGCTGAAAATGATAATGGAGGAGAATTAAATATGGAAACAGGATTACAATATCACTCATGTTGTCTTTGTAACCAAGGCAACGTACTAACTTTAATCTTCGGAGGAGATTATGCTTGTATGCGTTGTACAAGAGATGTTATGATAGCACATATAGGACTTTACAAAGCCGCTACCGAAGGGTTTAATAACGAGGAGTCAGTGGAGAAAACGTTGTCGGGGGAGGCAGAAGCCACTTCCGACCGCACCGAGGAGGAATGACCAATGAACATATTTGTACTTGATAAAGACCCGATTGTATCGGCCAAAATGTATTGCGACAAGCACCTGCCTAAAATGGTCGTGGAACTTTACCAACAACTAGGTTCTAGTGTTATTAGACATGGTGCTACACCGGAGCAGATGCCTCTTACTAAGAAAGGTACGCCTCTCAAGGGTGGTTATCACAATCATCCCGCCACTCGCTTTTGTGGTGATTCAAGAGACAATTTCATTTGGGCTTGTTATCATGCCGCCGCTCTAGCAGAAGAATACACCAAGAGATTCAACAAGACTCATTTTTGTGCTGATGGTATCGAGATACTATCTAACATGGCTCATTTGATTCCCGAAGGCCCATTGACTCCCTTTGCTCAATGTATGCCGGATGAGTTCAAAGATGCAGATGTAGTAAAAGCATACCGAGCATATTATCATTCCAAAACATTCGCCAAGTGGGAAAGAGGGCGACCTGCTCCTTCATGGTGGAAGGGGGCGATAGTATGAAGTGCAATATAACTTATACAGAAAGCCTATACAGATGGGTTTGTAAATGTGGAACATGGGATGAAATTTTACATCCTGTATTCAATCAATGCGAAGTTAAATGCCGAAGTTGTGGAGAATATGTTGAATGGGAGGAGAAAGAATGAGTGATTGTGCAGAAGATAGAAGTCTTTGTGACTTTGTAGTATATCGAATGACCGATTATGGTTCTCAAGGAACCAATATGCCTTATGTCGCGGTAGAATTGTATTGCGAGGGTTGTGGTTGTACTTCTTATTCCTCTTGTTCATGGGAAGTAGACCCCGAAGATTTGGAGGTCTACGAATGAGTTGGAGATATGCTAGACCTCTTTGCCCTAGATGCGAATGCAGATTAACCCTAGATGGTGATTGGGATGACTCTTCACCTACTGCTTGGTGCAGTTATTGTGGTTGGCCGGATGAGGAAGAGTAACCTTACAAACCCGCTACCGGAAACATTATATACTTGAGGAGGAATGATTAATTATGAGACACATTAGACTACGGCGTGCGATTTTATTCGTGCTAAGAAACTACGAAGGAACTTTGACCGCGAACCAAATCGTTGAAAGAATGAACGATGGAATTAGAGAAAGGATTATCTCTAAAAATTTCCAAGTACCATCAGCGAGAACTATTGCACAAATACTTCACGGATGGAAAGGTATTGAGAAGATGGGTAGGGTTCGTAAAGACAACGAAATGAGAACTTATGTAGAAACTTACGCGCTGGTAAACATAGACGAAGCAACACAATACATCGAGAGGGGTGCTTAAAATGGGTATAACAATGACTTGTGAGGCTTGTTTCACTAGATTCGTCGCATTCAATAAGGAGGACACATTACCGGATGAAGAAGGATATGTATTATGTTCTAAGTGTAAGTTTAATCCTGCCGAGAGTGATAGAATGAACGCTTATGCCGAGGCTGAAAGGCAATACCTTAAGACTCTTGAGGCTGTTATCTTAGGCATCGCTCCTTGGGTTGGAGTCAAGCCACCTAACAATTCACAATTCACAAAGGAATACAACAAGAAATGGAAGGCGTTTGCTAGAGTTTTACGAAAGATAAAAGAAGAGAGGGGGTTGTAATAATGATTCAAAGTGCGATGATTGGAGATAAAGAAGTTGAGATGCACAAACTCGCTAAGTTTGTTTGGGCTATTGATATAGTGAGACATACATCTAATGATACAAAGGAGTTAGTCGAAGGATGGGAAATCGGAGATGAACAAAAAGCGTACGCATTGTATGATGAGAAGGTAAGAGAGTTGGAGGAGGAATAATAATGAGTGATATAAAATGGAATGAAGTATTAGCAGATAAAATGACGAGTGAATTCTACAAACATAATAGTTTTGGTGGCTACCTTTCTTGGGTTGTTAATTATACAGGAGTTATTAGAAAAGGGATTTGGGAGAAAGGGGTTTTAAGAGTGTTACAAGAGAAGGCTCAAAACTTACAAGAGCATCCGAATTCTCATCTTCTTCAATCGGAATTAGAACTTGTACGCCATTGGATTTACATTATCAAAATGTTTGTTCCTAAAGTTGAAGAACATTACACAAAAGAAGAGTACAAAGCCATGCAAAGGGGGTTGTAATAATGAAAAACCATATATCTTCAATATACACAAAGAAAGAATTACTCGCAGAAATTAAGCGATTGCGTAAGGGAATACAGGATGCCTTGTATCTATTCCAAGAAGCGGGCAATCCTAAGATGTCTGATAAGAAACGATTAGACACAATATATGACGCTTTACTTGGGGTGATTGAATGAACACAAATAATCTAGCCCCTTTGGTAATTGATACTAGAGACATCAAGGTTGAGTATTTCACTACCGGCAGGGTAGGAAGTCTTACATCCTGTGATTTGTCCTTGTTACATCAAGACGACAGGCTGATGGGCCACATTACCGATAGAAGAACGGTGTATGATTTGGTATGTGCTTTATGCTACCCATCTCCACCGCCCTATCGCCGTGATGTATATGATAGCATGATGGATTTAGAAACTCCGTTTTCGGAACTATTGACTGAACTAATAGAAAACCAAGAGGGTGTTTTTGTAACCCTGTGGAGAGAGCCGGTTTCAGTTTATATCAAGGCCGTGACTAGAGAAAAGTTTGACGATTATGCTTGGTTAGTAGGTCTAGTACAAACAATAAAAGAAAGAGGATATGACGCTAGGATAACTACGAATCCTTTCCCTCACGAAGAAAAGGAGGCTATTGGTATGAGGATTTGTATAAATGCGACTATACCCAATAAAGAAGGCAATCATGAAGTTATCATAACACAAAGACAGTACGCTAAGTCCAAAAAACCAATCTTGACCTTTGTTGCGAGGGTTAATGTGGGGTTAGAATGGAGTAATCTTTTCGTTCAACCCGTACCCGCAATCAACGTAGATGGTACTTTCTGTTCCATAGATATGAACACTTTCATGGGTTGTTTTATCACAATGGAAGATGCTTGTATATTAGGTAGTGCTTTGATATTTACTGACCGTAAAAAGAATCGTATGAATGATTCAAGAATTAATGGTGCTACAAGAAAACTAAAAATGAAAGATATGTTTGTAATCGAAAGACTTGACGCTAAGGATGCGCTCAATTATTTTGATTTATTCGGGGGTGAGTAGAAATAAATAATGGCGACCAGTCTAGCGTTTTTCGGAATTCTTTTTATTCGTCTTTAGTATGTTTAGAAAATAAGGATTAATTTCTAAAACATCTATGAAACAAAAAAAGAATTAGCGGAATCGGGGATTGGTACAACGATTAATTATTTCTGAATTAATTTTGGAGTGTGAAAAGAATGGCGAATAGAAGAAGATGTAGGCACAGTAAGTTGAAAATGAAGATTTGGGACTTTTTGAATGAAGTGGGTAGTGCGAACACCCATGAAATCATAGAATACCTAAAGGATTCTGAAAGTACCAAGACTAGAAAATATGTGTATGGTAAAGGGGAGAGAGAAGGTGTATATGTGTACGGTAGTAAGCGAGGAAGTTCCTTCACTACAAACCAAGTAACTCAAATTCTAGCGAAGAACAAATTCTTCCGTAAGATAGGAGAAGAAAAGTCCGAAAGGAGAACAGTACCGGAAGGTCATACACTGAAAGTATATTCTCGCTATACTACACCAATACCTGTATATGAAGCAGTAAGCATTGAAGAACTAGCATTATCGTATCGAGATACAACTAGACATCGTATGTCCACTTTAGAACAATTACCTAAAAGAATGGCCGATGCAATCCAAGAAAGGCTCAACTTTATATCGTTAGATGAGGAGGGTAATATATGATGCCGGTACGCAGTAAATTCGACACAACAACCTACGAGGAAATAGATGTTCTTTGGACTGACCGCCGTTGGCCTGTTGTGAGAGAAGATTGTAGTGCTATTGCGTTTATGCAACACGAACCAACTTTCTCTACATTCGTGAGTGGTATGGGTGCTATTGGTAATAGAGAGCCAATTGCACGCATTTACTCCCGACATCTATGTGTGGAGCCATTCAATCATATTCCCGAAGTAATGGAGCCGTGTTGGATGTTGTATGATATTGATGGTACTCTACTTCTACGACTGACTAACTGGATGCCTCCTGTAAGCCCCGATGATACTACTAATTGGCTTTTCTCATATCCGGCTATCCGTGATATGACTTGTCTGTTGATTGATTTGGGCGTTACAAGTTTTGGTATGCTGACCACACTAATAACTACCGATACTCCACTTGACCCGTTAGATGATAACGGTGCAGTTATCGTTTATGATTTTATGAACGATACTATGTTGGGCGGACTAAACCTATTAGGAGGAGGAGAATTAGCATTAACAACACCGTGTTGGTTGTTTAATTATTTGTTCAGTAAGATTATGGCTCATTATGACGGCGATGCTGAATCCTACCTTTGTGTTGTAAAGACAGACACAACCGGATTAGATGAGAATGCTATTCAGCATTTTGTTGATTATTACCAACAAGTGTACGGAATAGAATGTGATTCAGAAGAAATGAACAATGTACGTTCATTATTAATTTCAATAGACGAGGATGGTAATTTCACAAGCCCATTCGACATTGACCCAAATGATAGCGGAGGGTATCACATATGAGTTTTGATGTAATAGAAGAAGTAAAGAGATTTGCTAGTAGAAATCACTACGTTGGTGTAGATGATAAGATTCCTATATTCATTTGTTCAGTTGGAGCGCATATCTTCAACGCATTGAACAAATGTAGTAGATGTGATTTCGACCCCGAATCCCCATTGGTAGATGCGGGTAAAGATTTTACAATAACTACTTGTCCTTTAAGACATAGTAACGTACCATTCTACACTCCGATGTCTCAATTGCCGGACACAAGAATTCACATCATGCTTCGTGGTGCAAAGGGTTCCGGTAAATCGGTTTTGATTCTAATGTTCCTAGCCGAAGGTACTGGATTACTCCATAACTTCGATGCGGATATGGGAGAGGGATTTAGAACTATGATGGGACCAAACAGTATTACCGAGGCAGGTATGTTTGGTTCAGTCAATGAAGATGGAGACATTATGGGCCGACCTATTGCGCGTGAACTATGCGGTGGATTCCTTGGTTTTGAGGAGTTCTCTTCTATGTCTGATGCTTCCAAGAAAGACCATAGCCTAGATATGAAAAACCAACTTCTCACATCATTAGATAATGGTCGAGTGCAGAAAGGTATGAAGGCAGGTTGGGTTCAATACACTACAAGATATACTGTTTGGGCCGGTACACAACCGGCTCGATTTGAATTGGATTCCGGTCTTGACCGCCGTTTCTTTATCATTGATATTGAGATGAGTGATGAGAAAGAATTGGCTTTCAAGAGGGCGCAACACGCTCAATCTAATATGACTACCGAGGATAGAGTTTCTTTAGCAGAAAAGGCAATCTCAATCAAGGGTTGGATAAGAACTAGATTGGATGATGCCGTTGCTAATCCCCCTACTGGTGTACTCTTCGATGATTCGATTCTAGCATGGTTGGAATCCCCAAAGGTTCGTTCCTTTGAGGCAGACCTTTTTAGGCGTATAGCGATAGGGTATCATATGATGAGTCCCAATTATCGTGGGGGTGAACCGTTGGTTGTAACTATGGATGAGCGATTAGAAGATATTCTAGCCAAATCTTTGATGATGAGAAGGAGGGTTATGGATGCAGATACTCTACTCATGAAAGATGCGTTTTGGATGCAGGACATTACAAAGTCCACACTTATCAAAGAAGTTTCTCGCATGGTTACTGCTGGCGATTATCAATCAGCGAAGCGTTGGATTATTGAGAATCTACAAGGCCAACCTTGGTATCGAGAGTATGAGCCTTCTACTAAGAAAGGTAGGGGTCGGCGCGGTGTTATGTGTCGTATCGGTCCGGTTACAAATGAGCGTGGGCCTAATCCGTGGGGTGAACAAGAATGATTCGCAGTTCGTATTGCAGTTACTCATACGGTTGCGTAGCAACTCAATGGAAGATAGTAGATTTTAGAGATGAGGGGAAGCACATGAAAGCGTGTCCTCATTGTGGAAAAAGGTTGGTGGAAGAATGATAACATGGATAGATTACACACACTTAACTCTTTTGTTTATGATATTTTGGAAAGTGACTTCAATATATGATAAGTTGTGCGAAGGTGATAAGGAATGAGTGTACCGCCTAGAACCCCTAGAGGTAGAAGAAGTACCCCGTGGGCCATAGATGCTATCTATGACTGGTTGAAAATTTACGGTCCTTGTACGTTGAGGCAAATTTTACGAGAAGCCACCTTCAAGAATGGAAAATGGATTGGTTCATCTAAGGCTGGTGTAACTACTCAACAAGCGATGAGATGGATGCGTAAAGACGAGCGGTTTGTTATGTTAGACAAGGATGGAGACATCCACCTTTGGGATGTTGTGCGTGGTGAAGAGGAATGAGATGTATAAGTTGTGGTGTTTTTGTAACCAAGGGAAATGAATGCCTACATTGTAAATGGGAGAGGAAAAGATGAAAACTAGGCGAGAGATAGAGGAACGACTCGCTCAATCCGGCGAACCAATAGTCATTGAAACCCTCCGGTGGGTTCTCAAATCTTCGCCATGTCCTTTTTGTGAATCGTCACAAAAAAAGCAATTGGAAATACAACTACGGAACAGGGAAGTAGGACCGAACATAATAGAAGTTCGTAATGGTTGGCCCGAAGGAACTTGTGATAACCACATGGACAATCACTTGGAGTTCGACCCCGAAGAAGCATCCCACGTTGAGAAGATGCGAGAAGAGTCAATCAATACTTTGGATATGGCCGAGGGATTGGTCCGTCGTTTGGTAGGCTGGTTGGATGAATTAGAAGTTCTCAAGGCACAAGATGGAATATCCTCGGAGTGGGTTGCCGATGCTACTAAACTTGTAGGTCAAGCAAATACATCATTGAAATTGGTCGGGCAATTAAAGAAGGAGATTGGGGTTGATTCTCAATTACTTCTCGCTGAAAATAGAATGAATGATTTCATGCGCCAATTAGTAAATACTCTTGAACCGCATCCCGAATTACTAGACCAAGTAGAATTGCATATGGCTTCCTTAAAAGGTCCGACGCATACCGTTGTAGATGTGGAGTGGGAGGATATTGAATGACTGAACCTATCAAGTGGAGGCCGTACCTTTACCAACTTATGAATCGCTCGATTTTTGTTTCGGATTTTCCGAAACTATTTTCAGCGATGGATGAAACAGGTATTTGTCCTATACTTGAAGATGACGGACTTAAATGGTATTGTGGTCATTACAAAATTAGTAAAGCCGAAGTAAGGAGGGTTTGGTACTTGAGCAAAAACCAATTAGAAAGGATTGAGAATCACATTATTGTACAGGGGTGGCCTTATTGGGAGTCGTGATTTACACGGCTGACGAAAGACCGTACAAGAGTGGGAACTACGTTGAAATGTTCAACGAGATGACCACTTCTCCTTCTGTCGAAGAACTTACTTGTATTCTCCATACTGATAAATTTACAGAAAAGGATGCTTTGGGCTGGCGTGAACTTATATCCCACCGACTTGTAATTGTTACTGAAAAGAAACCAAAATTAACAGAAAAAAGTGAGGACTTCGTAATACTAGACCCGACTTTGGATAAAGAAGAAGATGATTACATAAGAGCGATACAGTGTGTATTTCGTGTACGAGATAGGGATTTTGTGAGGAGGCAGATTCAAGATGTTCCTGTTCCTCTATTGCTTTCGTTTGTTCGTGCAAATCGCCCGAATGATTTGGAGTTACATCGTTCCTTAAACGAGATAATGTTTTTGTTACCCAACGAATACATTTACGCTTTGGTAGCATACTCAATAAAACCTAGTGGTAGTCGAGTTCAATGGCCTAAGAAGCAAAAGAAACAAGAGTTTCCTCCCGCTCCCTTTCGGCATAACGATTTGTACTGGAGAGAAATACTAGATAACTGTCCGTCTGTCCGTAATGAAGTTAGGGCTGGTGGAGATGAACTACCAAAAGGTATTCGTAAAAGAAAGGAGGTAGTTACCGAGTGGGTTTAGAAATTTGTTTCACCATAATTGGTTTTTTATGGGTTTGGTTATGGTTGACTAAATGGTGGTGTGAGTGGTGGAATCACTCTCATAACATAAGTCGGGATTTTCTTTTACCGAAGGCAAAGGTCACTAAACAACCGAAGGTTGTAAAGAAGGAGGAGGCTAAATCTAATAAATGGGATTGGAAAGAATATAGAAGGCATAGCCATGATACATCTTTCGTAGATGCGTCAATGTGGCTTTCTATGGGAGATGATTAATAAAGGTGTTTGGTATATTCATAAGTCAATGGGTGCTAACAACCGGCGGATTCGTCGTTTAATTGTAGATTTACTTTGGGAGAACGGTCCGATGACTAAAGAGCGAATGGCTGACCTTCTATCGCAACATAGAAGCGTCAAAGTAATTCCTTCGCCCCATACACTTTCTGCTTTACTATCCAAAAATACACAAGTAATAATTGTAGGTTCAGAAAAGATTGAGAACATAGTAGGAGTTAAATCAGCACACGCAATTTATGATATTGATAGAGAACTAATAAAAAGTACCGAGGATATTATTTTTACTAGAAGTCCAAGTGTAGCAACTCCGAAAGAAAAACAACGAATGGTGAAGTGTGATGAGTGCGGAAGAAATCGAGTTTTCCCCAAAGGGGCAGAAAAATGCCTACATTGTATTAGATGCGAATAACCTTACGAACCCGCTACCAGCAACTTTATATTCTTACAATAAGAGTATAAATTGTAGGAGTGATAGACCGATGACTTTGTTGAGAGCCAAGTGTGTTAAACACGTTGAATGGGAAATTCTGAATATGCTGATAGGCGATGATGAAGATAGTCATTATACGAGTACAACAGAAATGGCTCTTGATGGTTTAGTACCAAGAGGAGACAAAGTTGCGGTTAAACGATATAACACAGCACTAAAAAACATTAGGGATATTTTGAGAGGAATGCGCGAAAAGCGAGTTAAGCATTTACCAAAAGAACACCATGCGGCAGGTGATGAATAATGGGTAGAGGAGGAAAATTACATCATGGTTTTGGTATTCGCCACAAGAACTTCCGTAACCGATGTTATGATTATGTTCGTGATAACGGACCTTGTACTGCTCATGAAATGTATTCGGAAGTTAGAACCGTGAAAGGTACTATGCCTAAATGTATGCCAGCCAGCCCTATCTCTTTAAGCCAAATGTTGAGGCGCGACCATAGATTCCATGTTGTTGATAATGTTAAGGCCCACAGTTTTTCGGGCGAGAAAGTGTATAGACAAGTATGGGGAATAAACGAGGAGGAGGAATAATGACTGAAATATGGTCCCAAAAGCATAGGCCCACCACATTGAAAGATGTGATAGGTCGTGATGATATTGTAGCGCACTTTAAGGTTGGTGATGGATTCAAAGTTTTCCATTGTTTATTCCACTCTCAAGAGGCGGGTACAGGAAAGACTACTATTGCTCGCGCTTTGGCTAATGACCTCGGTTATCAACTTCATGTGTTTAATGCTTCAACAAAGAAAGAAAGGGGTATTGGGTTCATCGAAGAAGAACTGATTCCGAGAACTAGGACTGGTAATCACAAGCAGATTTTCTTACTTGATGAAGCAGACCAATTGACTGATGCGGCGCAATCCGCTCTCAAGGGAGTTATGGAAAACGCTCATGGTTATTTCATATTGACCTGTAACAATCTCGCTAAGGTTTCTCCTTGGCTACAATCGCGATGCAAAGTAATACATTTCCGCCCTTACTATAAAGGGGACATAGCAAGTATTTTACGTGAAATAACACTCAAAGAAAACGCCGCTGGTTTTGTTAGGATGGACGATACCGTTCAACGTATAGCAAAACATCATAGCGATGCTCGCTCTGCTATAAATTTCTTACAGGCATATGTTAATTATGGCGCAGACAAAGACAAGTTCCTAGCATCTTTGGGTACTCCCGATGTGGACTATGAAAAATTCTTACGCATAGCAGTACGAGAGAAGTCCTTTGATGGTGCATTGAAGATTATCAAGGGGCAACCATTGAAAGATACTCTAAAGGGTATCTTTGATTATGTGGTAGAATCCGACGCAAAACAAGAGTCAAAACTAACAATTATTCACGCTCTAATTGAGGCAGAACGTGACCTTATATCCGGCGTTTCACCGGAACTTATTCGCGCCAACTTTGTACGAAGTTGCATCCCAAACCAAGCATTGAGGGGTGAAGCGTGAACTTTATATGCTTAAACGAACAAGGATAAATTACCCGAAAGGAGATATGAAAGACATGGTATTGAATGACGAAATGATGAAGAACGTGGCGGCGAACGTAGGTGTTGAAGTGTCCACTCTAAGAGTACGAGCAGAAACCGTACTTGATGAACAGGGACCAGCATGGCGTAACGCTGGAAAGAATGACGAGGAATGTGGAGTGTTTGCTCTACGAGTTGCGGCTAGACAATTAGCATCCGAGAGTGCTAAATTGAAGAGAAGCGGTGCTGAATCCCTAAAGGGTATGTTTATTAGTGTACCTAGATACAAAGATTGGGGTCAATTGCTATACCGTAAGATGGACTCAACTCTAAAGATGGCTGACGAAGATGCTCGCGAATCTCTAGTTACTCAAGGTAAAGTAGTAATCTTTACTGATAACTACGATGGTACTTACACCCGCGCTATTAATCCATCCTTAAGAAACAAGGTTGTTTTTGAAGCGGATTACGATGAGGATTCAGTGACCGAATTGCCGAAGAACTACAAGCAGTTGGATGAATCTACTTACTACTACATAGTATGGGATAGTAAGTCTCCGACATTCCCATCCGGCGATGCTAACTTCAAGTATGGTGCGCCTAGACCTACTAAGGAATTAGAGCGAACTATGATTTTTGCTACTGCTGACGGACCTGTAACAATCAAGGCTTCCGGTAGCGTTGCCGAAGATGCGCCTCCTACCTTTGTGCCGTGTACTTATGCGGTCCGTATGGGTAAAAACGGTGTTGGTTATGCTAAGGCTGGAGTATCAGTATTCAATCGTGATGATTCACTAGCATCTGAATTCCCTCTACCTCCCTTCCGTAGTGAAGATGGTGGTCTAATGGGCAGTATGCTTGGTGATGACCTATTGAAGAATCTTGATGCTATCGGTCCGTTCTATGAGGCTAATCATGGTACTGACGGATGGTGGGATAGACTCATTGGTGTACTTACAGAAGTTATTAGTATTGAACCCCGCGATAATGGTGGTTTCAACCTAGTAGTTGCTGACTTAGATATTACTTCAATGGCTCCAGTAGTGGACATCTATATCCCTGCTTCTCAAGAAAGCATGATTGATTTCGCAGTTGGTACTAAGGCTCTTGTGATTGCACAGCCTTGGAAAACACAAGAAGGAGAATACCGACTATCTGTAAACGGATGGTGGGCCTTCGATGCGATTGCTCCAATGGCTGATGTACCAGTAGATGTTGAGGATGACGGGTGGGAAGCATGAGTTGGGGTCAATCCGCAACTGCGGCTCCTACCGCTACTCCTAATCCGGCCCTAAAGACGGCTTACGATGCAGACTATTACAATGCTTTGTTTGATAACAACCAAGCAAAGTATAGACCTGTTCGTATGGCTCTTGTTGGTCGTGAGAATACTGCTAAGACTGGACTCGCTCTTGACCTACTTAGGCCGGAGATTGAGGCTGGAAAGAAAGTGGCTATCTTCGATGTGGACAATTCCGCCAAGCAGACAGTTGATTATCTGTACCCTAACAAGGACAATATCATAGTTCTGCCTCTCTTCGATGAGTTGGATGACTCTATCTTTAATGAGGATAATTCCGTGAACTATACTGCTCTTATTGATAAGGTATCATGGTTTACTAATATTGTAGCAGAACGAATTAAGGGCGGAGAAGAATATGCCGGTATCATCTTTGATGGCGGCTCTACTTTCCTTAAGTGGTGCGAACAGGCTATGACTTATGTATTGCAGAATCGCTCTAAGAATCCGGTTAATCCCGAAGATGGGGATAGATTCAATCAAGCAGAATGGCGTATTCGTAACAAACTGTTCCGAGATACTATTCAGCGAGTTCATGGATTGGATGTACCGAAGGTATTCTTCACATTCCACTTGAAGGCAATTCAAGAGTATGTGGATAACGGCTCCGGCGGTAAAGTCCTCATGAGTGTTGGCGAACGCCCCGAATGGGAGAAGGGAACTATGCGTTGTTTCTCGCAACAAATATTCCTAACTCGTTACATGAAGAAGGCTGACCCTGCGGCTGGTGTTAAGGGTGATAAATCCCTAGCAGACGGTGAATGGGCGGTAAAGGCAATCATTGAAGAAATGAAGGGTCACAACATGGAACATCTAGGCGAGACTCATACTATTCTATCTGTAAAGGATAAGAAAGTAAATTGGACTGGACTACCTTTCTTAAATTGGGAGTGATTACATGAATATTAGGAACGACGCACTAACTAGGCTTCTTACGCTAACTAAGCGACCACAAACGGTTGCAGGTAAGAAACAAGACCAAGTAGAATCTACTTTACTGCGTTTTATGGACAGTTATGCGGTGACTATCAATATAGTGCGTGATGGGATTACTTCTCTCTCTAGGTTTTCTGTACCACATGGAGGCGAAGTGCTTCATAGTACAGTGAATATACCTATTGCATCAATAGATGCGGTACTAGGGATTCTACCTTACCACGGCACAGAAGTATCTTTGTCTTGGTCCGATGATAAATTACAAATACAATCAAGGAATAAGAAAACTACACTTATTAGTAGCCTAAATGCTCCGGCTTTTGGTAACTGTCCCGATGCTATTTCTGCTTGGGCGGTAAAAAGCCTCACTAGGTTTCAGCAATTAAAATGGGAAGATGGTAGTTATTTAATTAGTACTAACGATGAATGGATGAAACCTTATCTGTCCATAACTCTCGATTGTTCTGAACTACATGAGGCTCTACGATGTGATGCTATTAATGGACAGAAAACCAACAGGTTCTCGTTCTATCACGATGCCGATTACGTTAATGTAAAGGTAGGCTCTGAACTAAAGGGTGCTACTGAAACTAACTTTTCTCTACCGGAACAAATGATGGAAGAAGGCGGAGTTACTATTGAAGGTGGTATCGACTCGGTACTCAAACACTATTCGGGAGATGTTACATTACATTTCCTAGATTTCAGTGAATACGGACAAGGAACCCGTATTCTTTTCAGCCTCCCCGATGGAGACTTGGTATTCCAAGTAGGATTATTGGAGTGATTAAAAATGAAAGCAGAAATATTATTGATAGACGACGAAGGAAATAGGACTAGCATTACCATTCATCCCGAAGATGGGTCGGTTGAACAGTCTTTGGGCGATTGGGCTTTTAGTGGTAGGATAGTAAAACTTACTAAGGAATACCGTGATGAACAATGGCTTAGGAACGCATATTTAGTTGAGGGTAGGTCTATGGCCGACATCGCTTCTGAACAGGGTATTACACCTATGGCGGTTCGTGACTGGTTGTTAAAGTTCGGCATTGAGACAAGAGCGAGAGGTCGAAGAAAGGAATAAGTATTTTTTCGCGGTTTGCCCAAGTAATAACGGATTAATGAGGGTCATTCTCTCCCGCTTCGTGCGGGATGGGCAGGGGGTCTATCCTCCGCTCCCGCCGTTCCCGCTTAAAAAATATTGGAGGAATTTGTATGGCTGGCTCTTGTAAGAAGTGTAAGCGTTGGTCGGTTTTACACCCTATCCATCGTCTTTGTTACAAGTGTTTCAAGAACAGTTATATTCCTACGCAATCAAGAGATAAATGGTGGATGCGATGATAGTCGAACAAGGTAAAGGAAGAGAAGTAATCATCCGTTATAGGGATGAGAACAACGTTCGACAAGTTATCAAGGACAATGACCACTGGCCTTATGTTTTTGTAACCGAGGAATCTTCAAAGTGGATTCAAGCAGTTAGAAAGGAATCCGGCTACGAGGGTTTGTACGGAGAAGATTTGGCTAAAATAACAGTATCGCACCCCGACCAATTACGGCGTATTAAAGAAATAGGGCCGACTTGGGAAGGGAACATACCGTTTGTTAATCGCGTACTTACTGATAGAATAAACGAAGGTTTACCTCCTATACCCAACTACAATCATCGTGTTTGGTATATGGATTGTGAATGGTCGCCGGACACAAATGAGATGAGAATTATCGTAGTATATGATTCCTATACCGAGAAAGAATACGTTTGGTTTATTCATCCCGATTATGAGGCTGGAAAATACAACAAGGTTGGGGATTATGAATACGAAACTCATGCTATGTGCTTCGCTGATGAAAAGTCTATGTTAGAACATTTTATCAATCACATGAAGCGTTGTGACCCCGACATCATTACCGGCTGGTTCGTGGTTGGAGCAGACATCAAGAACATAGCAGAACGATGCAGAACACTTGGTATCAATCCTAGTAATATGTCTCCTATGCGCCGTTTCCGTTGGAAGTTTGGTGATTGGGAACAACCCATAGCAGGGCGGAATTGTATAGACCTTATGATTGGCTTTTCAAAAATATGGGAAATCAAATATGGGAAACTCGCTGGTTATCGACTTGACGATGTAGCACTAGAATGTTTGAATGATTCTAAGGTGGCCCTAGAAGATGGACACGATACATATTATAGCGATTTACCTTTGTATCTACACTATGCTAGACAAGACGTAAGGTTATTGCCTCGTCTAAACTCTCTAGTAAATGCGATTGAGTATTATTGTGCTATCCAACATATCGTACAATGCGATATACGTTCCACACCCTTTGTTACTAAGTTATTTACATCTCTCGCTCTTGTAGATGAAGAGTTTGATAAAAGAATACCTACCAAACCACAATTCGATTATACGCCGTATTCCGGCGCAGAAGTTATGGAAGTGGATTCGGGTATTCATCATAACATTGGAATCCTAGATATTAGGGCTATGTACCATAGTAACGCTGAATTGCACAATATTTCATGGGACACACTGGACCCCGAAGGGAAAGATTGTGGTAACGGTACTTGTTTCCGCCAAGGAGATAAAGGGTTGCTTGTTCGACAAATGGATAAGATGACTAACTTGAGAAATCATTACAAGAAAATGCTAAAGGATGACCCCGAAAACCATGAGAAATGGGACACGTTACAAAACGCTTGTAAGCATCTAGTAGCATCAATGTATGGCGCGGCTGGTGACTCTAAGTACGGTTTGTATCATCCCGATGTAGCGGCGGCAATCACATATACTTCAAGACAAACTCTAGCGAGATTGAGGGATTTGGCTAACGAAGAAGGGCTTACAGTTCGTTACGGTCACACTGATAGCGTATTTTGTGAGATACCGGACCCCGAAGTAGGGTTAGAGGCATTAACAAGAATCAACGATAAGATGAGTCCTATCGCTACTGAATTTGAAAAGTGGTGTAGCAGTATGGTTATCATGGCTAAGAACCGGTACGCTGGTATTACTGTATGGACTGATGGAGAATATCATGAGCCTAGTCTGTACGTCAAAGGAATTGAGTTGAAGCAATCTAGGATGCCTCCTGTAATGAAAGAGGCTATGAAAGAAACTCTAAATGCTATGTTGTCGGGTCGGCCCGAAGTAGCAATTACTAAAAATCTAACGGACCTTATTGATGATATTGTATCGGGCGAATGTGCGATAGAAGAATTGTGTATGAAAGGAAAATTAGAAAAGTCACTTAAGGAGTATAAGGTGTTGTCCGGTCCTTCTGCTGGTGCGGCGTGGGCCAACGAATATCTAGGTAAAGGTTACGGTGCTGGTTCATACTTCTTAGTGACTATTAATGATGAGGGCAAATATGTAGCCTTTGATAAGCCGGAGGACATAGAAGGCATTACAAATATCGGTTATAGAACATTGGCTAGCAAATTCGTGGTGGATAAAGTTCTCCCTTATTACAACGTAATGAAGTGGAGTACACAACCGCTTTACAACGCTTTGAACGGTTTGGGTGGGGTAGAATGGGTATAAGCAACTTTATATGGTTAAAAGAAGAGGTAATAGTATGAGCAGAAGCAGAAAGCCAAGTATTCGTGAGTTAGAAACTCAAATAATGGATATGCGTCAGTATTTGACTCAATTCGTTCAAGCGGTTTCTATGGACATACATCGCTTGAATGTAATTTTATTTTCGCGCCTTAAAGAAACAGGTTCGGCAGAAGAAATAACCTGTCCGTCGTGCAAACAAGAAATACTAATACCATTAATAGAAGGGATAGAACGAGAGGAAATCTGTCCTAATTGTAATATGCCTCTAAACGAGGGGCAACCAACACTTGATGACTTTACGGAGGAAAGCGAATGAGGGAGGCTACTGATATGCAAGACCGTCTAGTACGGTACATAGCAGGTCTAAAGCGCGGGGCTAATCTAGGAGATGTACCTCGCAGACTTCTTATCCGCACCCTAGAAGATATTCTTGGTGCGGAGGTTATCTGATGGATGCTACGCTGGAACAAGTCGAACAATCTTCTTACAAGGTAGGAGAACTACCTATCTTGAGAGTAAGTAAATCTTCTTTCATGAATTATCAAAAGTGTCCTCGCCAATATTGGTGGAGATACATGAGTGGTGTACCTAGCCCTCCTGTTGGAGAGGCGGCAATTCGTGGTACTGCTATACATTCTGTAATGGAGGCTAGTCTTATAGATGGTCCCGATGTTATACCAGCCGTTGCCGAAAAGGAAGGAGTTGCTGGAGATGTTGGTGTAGATGAAATGACTAAATTGATTCATGGTATTGCCGCGACTTTAGGCGGCCTTGACGTTGTGGAGGTTGAAGAAAAGAGATACCTCTATGAAGATTTTGTAACCGAAAATCTAGGTACTATTCCTATCATTTGGAGCGGTATGATTGATGGTGTTCTGCGTCATCCCGACGGAGGCATCATTATTGTGGAACTCAAGACAGGGAATATGAATCCTTCTAAATTGAGTCGTACCCGTAAGGAACTTGTTTTCTATCATAGAATGCTTACACAAGCAGGTTATGAGAACATTACACATTTCCTTTACATCGCTCCCGACTGTACTGACGAGCGTATGTTAGACGAAATTGGAAAGCGAGGAAAGGAGGTTTGGCTCGGAGAATCTTGTGGCGTAGCCGTAATGGAGAGAGTTCCTACTAGGACACTTAATACCTTTCCCCAATCCTTAAACGACACCATAGAGTCTCTAGTTTCCCATCAATGGCCGATGAAGTGGAATGATTATTTTTGCCCCGAATGGTGTGATTTTTCCATGTCGTGCGATGGGATTCTTAGCGGATTAGAACCGGATGTGATAGCATGAGTAAAGAAGTAACAGTGTGTGCAAAAGACGACGGTAGCGGCGAATGCGAGTGGATAGATGAGATGACTCTATGGAGTGTAACTAGCGTCGAAGGTGGCGAAAGAACTCCTATTGTTGTAGCGGTTTGCGCGTGTGGACATGAGCAGGTGGTTGGTTGAGATATGCTACTTTCATTTCCCCGCGAGATTGGGCTACGGCGTAGCATTTGTCCATCCCTAGATAGGTTTTCCTCTTACGTTGATACCGTCAATGGTAAAGCCAATTGTTACACATCTTTGTTTTCATTCAAAGAACGTGACCCGCAACGCCCTTGGAAACCCGATTATAACAGTGTGGTAATAGACCGCGCTTGGTGGGATTTCGATATGGGTGAGCGTGGTGGAATTGATGACGTTAAGCGCGATGTAGCAACGCTGATTAATCGCCTAGAAGGTGATGTTCGATTGGTCGCTACTGGTAGAGGATTCCACGTTCACCAATTGTTCAAGGAGGCTGTTGTTGGCGGCTCTTGGGACCGAAAATTAAATCGCTACGAGCGTAGTAAAGCGCATGACCTAAAGACATTAGATGGAGTGGGATTTGCTAAGAAAATGACTAGGATTCCCGACACTTACAATGTGAGTAGAGGTAGATGGGCGGTCAATATAGATGCGCGTGAGTTTGCTAAATCCCCTATGGATTTTATCATACCGACAAGACCTGTAAATGATTATACACACTTAGACCCGTTTCGCGGAGATGATTTATCCCCTACCTTTTCTATTACTAGATGGGCTATCGAGAATCCCGAAAGTGAGGAGTGGGTTTCTACCGGAAGTTTCTCCGGCGAAGTGGGTACACATAGTACCGTACCGATTCCTCCCTGCCTAGATAGGGCAATACAAGTAAGCAATCCTAGTCATGAGATTCGTGTAGCCTTAGTATTGCATATGGCTGAAAACCTACGTTGGTTCGCTCCGGCATCTAGCGTACCAGCAGACAAATTGAAATCTATGGAGGATGAGATATTATCGTACATACAAACACTAGATTGGAGGGACTTCAATCCTACTGTAAGCCGAGGTCACATTAGAACCCTATTGACTTACGATAGGTCGCCTTCTGCTGGTTGGTACGCCGCTCGCGGTCTTTGTGACGGACATGATTGTTGGGCGCACAATCTAAGGAGGGTTGATTGATGAGATGCGAAGCGTGTTGGGGTTATTTTGAATGTATGTTTGATAACTCTCCAACAATAAAGGTTCGTTTTTGTGATGATTGTAGAAGATACATGGGTTTATTTAATAAAGGGGAATCGTTAATCGTAGCCCATGATTCTGATAGATGACCGAGAGAACGAAAAGGTCATACATAAAATGCTTATGCGCGGAGGAGATGCTAACCACTCTTCTAACGGCATAGCAAAAGTAGCCCGTTTAGACTCGGCTGATTATATCATAGGAGATATAGGGATAGAAGCCAAAGAAATAAATGATTTGTACCGCTCAATACTAGGTATAGGGAGAACTAGAACTATTGTAGCGCAATTGCGTGATTTAGAAGAAGCGTTTGAGAATCCTATGCTTGTAGTATATGGGACCAAACTAAAGCCGTGGGTTCCGGGCGGCAGACCCTCGGCTCAATCCGTTGCTAAAGAAATGGGTAAGATGAGGTCAGTAATAAAATCTTTCAAGGTATCATTTTATTCTCGATTTCCTAATATTAAATTCATGCAATTCTTAACGATGGAAGAGTTCATAGATTTCATTATGACTACGCATACAAACCATCTAATTACCGACAGGCTAGGTAATGTACCCAAATCAGTAAAGGTAGCGCAGACGGATAACCTAGAGGCTCCTATCAAGGCGTTATCATCTATACAAGGGATTACACCACACCTAGCAGAACAAGTCATGGATAAATTTGTAACAATCCCTAAACTTCTGAATAGTAAAACTTCGCAGAAACAATTAATGGAGATTCCCGGAATCGGTAGAGAAAAAGCCCGAAGAATATTATCGTTGCGTGACCCAATCACGAAAACGAACTAAATTCTTTTCCTAGACTCGGAGCGTTAAATGCTGATTGGTCAAACAACACATCTATTGAATGTATTTTAATAGAATTATAAACAGCAGTATCTTCTGTCGTATTCGGCCTTCTACTTACCCTTACTTCGATATTATTACCTGCTGTTGATGCGCCGTCTAATATATCTGTGGGTAACAGTTCAAAAGTTTTCTTTGAAGTGCCGGTAGGTACAACAATACTATTTGATATTTCTACATCTGTTTCTAAACACCTTACTCTAACTTCTAATACTCCTTGTTGTGAATCAATACTTTGAGGAGCGCATGAGATTACACAAGAGACATTTAGTTTAGAAGATACAGTATTAACAGGTACGGTTGCAGAAGCAACAAGACCGCTTGAGTGGTCGCCGGTATTATCAGAATTTCCTATACCCGGTAAAGTAACATCTCCATCTGTTTTTGTAGCCGCGCCAAATGAAGGCTGTATTTTATCCAAACCACTAGAATTGGCGGGAGTCATCATAGATGGTAATGGCGAAGGTCTTTTCTGTCCGAGTATTGAGAAAGAGGACTGTCCGCTAAATGCGTCGTTATCTAACGCCATGCGACCTTTTATGTTACCATATGCTGCGCTAGTTAAATTATTAACACCAGTAGAGGGAGAGTGATTACCTCCGGGCGAACGAGATGAAGGGCTTAAACCACCACTAGGTAATCCGGGTCTTGGGTTATTGCCCGGTAGTGGGTCTAGGCCGGGATATGACCCTCCATAACCACCAGCACCATCACCCGGCCCATTAGTGTCGGGATATGGAGTAGGTTGAGGCCCGCCGGAATTTCCTCCGCCGCCACCAGTTCTAGGGCTTATGCCCATAGTAGAAATATACGGTAAAAACCCGCCCGGACCTAAATTCAAATCTCTTTCTAATCTCAAAGTAACTTTTTCAGTATTGCTGCCTTTAACAGACCAACCTACGTTTTGTATCACCATAGTTTCTTCATTTAATTCTAAAGCCTTATCTGTATAAGAAGCGTAACTTCCGGGAACATAATTAACATCGGGTACTACATGAAGTCTTGGCGCATACCATTCGCTACGACCATAAGCAAAGTCTCCAAACTCACTATATTTTCTTACACCTAGAGGGAAAAGACTATTTGCGTTTGCTGCCGTGTATGGTGCGGATGAAATACCTGTTAAAGTATGAGCGTTACTCAATACGTTAGACCCGGATGGGTCGCCACATCTATGTCTTAGAAGTGCGCGACAATATTCTGCGTTGAAAGAAACTACCATCTGTGCGCTAGCAGTATATAACGTGTTTGAATATGTTTGTGGAACTCGTATTTGATAGAAACCACTATTTTTAGCAACCACATGAGAAGTAGCATTTGCTTCTGAACCGGCCAAACTAGGCGCTAACGCTGCTGCCGGAGAACTACCACCGCCGTTAGAAGTAGTTGAATTACTAAAATTGTAATCTGCTACCATAAGTAAGAATTCAGCGTTGTCTATATCAGTTCCCGATTGGTCTTTTAGCACAACAAACACTCTTAATTCATTATTACTTGTATCGCTTTTAAGAGGCATATCTTGAGGAATATGAACTACTTGTAAAGCGTATGCTAAACTGTTAGCACCATAAGAATAATAATGCTCATTGTAAGCAGTTCTAGCGGGCGTACCCGAAGTTCCTATGGCGGTATATGGAGCCGCTTGACCATATCTATTTGATAAATCTCCTGTGGTCACAACATCTTTTAGGTTTCCATCCATAGCATTTACCATTCCGGGGAAAGGTGAAAAGCCTAAAGAAATATGGAATGGGTCGTATATACCCCCTCCTACTTTGTGGTCTAATGTTCTTTGAGTATCTGCTATGTAACCGAACCTACCACCACTAAGCATTTTATCAGTTTGGGTACTTGTCCTTATCGTTTCAGCAGTTATAGAAAGTCTAGTATTTTTAGATTTTCTATATTCTGCTTTCGCTATTGCTTCTGCCTCTCTATGATTAATAACGGTTGGATGCTCAAGTATTTTCCAACGAGTTGTATCTGAAAGAGAAGGTGTGGGGAAGTCAGCAAAAGACCTGCCGTTCTTGTAATAAACACGAACATGAGTAACTTGACCCCCCATATCGCTTTTCATATCACTAATCATTAAGTTGGTTCTATCGAAAAGGAAGCCGGAATTATAACGAGGTCTGAATTCTATCCTTCCATCTCTACCACAAAGAAAACCAAAATTAGTAGTAATATTAGTAGTCCTACCTAAACCACTAGCCTGATGTATTCCTTTCATAGTACCTAATAGTGTTTTAGACCTAGAATCATACACGGAGCCGAAATCATCTTGAGCATCATCATTCGTCGTACCATCAATAGTCATTTTAGTTGTATTGGGAACATTGTTTATATCGTGAATACAAGATAGTCTAGTTCTAGGCAACCATGTTTTCATCAAAGCAGCGTTCCATAACATTCTCATTTTGTCGCTTTCGTAATATGTACCCATATTCGGACTTTCCACAAAGCCGCGTATTCTCATCATCAAACGTAAAGAATAAGGAGAAATCACACTATTTGTTACACCTAAAGTTTCATACTCATTAGCAGCCGTAGTACCAGTCGCTCCGGTAGAGCGCATAGTAAATCTAATGTTGGGTATCGTACTTGTGTAAGTTGTCGCACCGCTTGTTGTGTTAGTATTCGCAGTTAAAGTAGCGTTTATGTATTCTTTTTGTATCTCTCTTTCTAATTCAGAATATGTGAAAGTTGCGATATTACTTACATTACTTAGCGATGTACCAAACACACTAACTAATTGGTCCGGGATAACATAAGCGTTACCATTAGCAATTGATGTCCAGCCGGAAATATTCGGATAATCGTTTAAGTCTTGAATAGGTAAAGTAGTGTGGGTGTAAGTGTCTCTAGCAATTTTAATAACTGTACTGCTAGTGTATTCGACTACCATACTTGTCTCTCCGGTCGTAGTATTTATGATAAAGGGGTATTGTTCGTTATCAAGCATATTTTCAAGTGCTGAAAAATCAGCAGAACTATCTGTTAATGTATAAGTTCTAGCACTTGATGAATTAGAAGTAACCGTACCTGTATGAGCATCTTTCACTCTATCCTCCCACAAAATGTAATTACTTACAACATTATCTCCCTTTGTTCCTATAACTCTACCTACGCCGTTTCTAGGAAACAAAGAGCCATCTTGTAATCTAATATGTCTATCGCCAGCATTTATGGAATTATCTGCGCTAGATGTATCGGAAACGAAATAGGCAAAATTCGGGTGCGTTCCATAAGGCGGGTCCACTGTTTGAAACGTAGCCATAGCCTGTCTCCAATAATTATCTATCAAAGTAGGAAAACCTTCTCTAGTAGAAACATAGTCACCTAGACTTGTTCTACCTCCTACTTTTTTATACATTCTACCGTTATTTACAGTCGTGTTAAGATTGAAAAATTTAGAGGAATCTACCACTAAAAACGCACCAGCCTTGTTTTCCCAATCGTGAAAATCTGTATCTGTTTCCGTTTCACTACCTGTTACTTTACAATAGAATACACCCGGCGCACCATGTCCGTTATCTGCGCTTATGAAAGTACCAGCACCTAATGTTATTGTAGTAGAAGTTACAGAAGCAACTTCATAAACACCATCATGAAAATCACTATTAAAAATATGGATATAATCGTTAGCGGCTACTCCATGACCCGAACTAACTGTAAGACGTACTGCCCCCGAAGCATCTGCTAAGGTTGCAGCCGCGCCTGTTGAATAATCGGCAGGTTTAGACCATGCGCCTCCTGTCGATGGGTCGCTTTGTGAATTTATTTCCCAAAGGTCAACATCTTCACTTAATTTTAAGTCTGTGAATACAACAGGATTACCGTTTTCATCTACTTGGTCAGCATAAAACAAATCTACTTCGTAATTTTCTACGGTAGGCTCTATAATACCAAAATCTCTTTTTCTATATCCACCGTCAGCATCAGCAGTACCATCATTTCTCATATCTGCCCACAAAAGCCAACAGTGTTTGTAATCATTACTAATATCAGCAACACCTATGAAGGATGCGCTATCATGCGCTTTACTGATATAAGAACAACCTATTAGGTAGTAAGCACCTCCACTTGTTGCTTTCCCTCGATAGATAAATGTATCTAAATCCATCTTATCTACTTGGTCTTTTACAGAATTAAGATAACCGGAGCCACTAATAGTAGTTCCTAATTGTGCTACCCCCGAATTAGGTATAGCATTGTATAGTGTGCTTGAAATTTGCACTATATTTGCCCCAACTGCTACCGACCCACCAGTAGTACCAGCCTTGTAAGTAGCACCTAAAACTAATTCATCATTACCTAACATTTTACCGAAATGGTATTGGAACCACAAGGATTTAGGTAAATCTCTCATCCATACTGCGTGAGAAGCGCGTGTAGAAATATCTGTTACGGATGTGGGTAGTGGGGTAACGATGCCGGAATCGGTAGAAATTATACCTCGTTCATTACCATATAACCATCCGGGTTGCGAAACTGTTTGTGTTCTATTAACACTACCTATGGTTCCATCGAAATGATTATGGTTTATTGAGTTTTCTGATGATGATGGTACTCCAGTCAAATCGTTGGTAGAAATACCAGTATAGGTTACAAAATCTATTTTAGATGCAAAACCACTATATGAATAAGTTATAGGCGCAAAACTAATGGTTGCTGGTTTAGCATGAGAGCCGGAGGAGTTGAAGCCGCTTGAACTATCGAGAGTAATACTGGTATCACCAATACTTAACGACCCATTAATAAAATCGGTAGCCGCAAAATTAGTAAAGGAACCGTATTCATTGGTTGAGGATGTGTAAGGAGTATCGGTAGTTACGACATACAAATCACAACCATCTATCGGTATATTATTACTATCTAAATTAACATAAGAATCACTACCTAAATCTAATTTGAAACCCGGTACTCCTATGGTCGGTTTAACATAACCGGGTCGAGTCATGGTTGTGTAATAATATAATTGTATTGTTCTTTCATAATAATTATTGTGTTTGGAAATAGACGTTACAGTATGTACTTTATCATCTATATCAGCGTGATTTAGAGCCGTAGTTTCGGGAATAGTAAAAACGTCGCCTACACTAAGATTTGGGTCGCCAAAGAATATGAAAGAGTAAGTATTTAATTGAGAAGCGTTACCGGTAGCCGCTACTGATACCCCATTCCAAAGGTATTTTCCAGCATAAACGTATTTTGTGTTAGCATCTTGAACATATGGTAAATCCCCCGCATCAAAATCTAAATACTGATATGTTTCCCCGTCTTGTGTCCATGTGCCTACCGCTTGAGGAGTTTTACTAGAACAATTGTGATTAGCAGTACCAGTTATTGTAATAGAACTTGATGTTGTATAACCCGGATTGCCTCTAAGAAAAACTCTTGTATCTCCCGAACTAACAACTTGTGAAAACCCAATAGCCGCTACCCCTGCGTAATCATCTTCTATGTTGTTAGGCCCGTCAGTATCTTCATTATTGTACATTTGGATAGGATGTCCCGACAAAACTTGAGTTCTTTGGTCAGTACGAACAACATAAGAATCATCCTTATGTAACCCAATTGTCGGCCTTAATGTTCTTAATGAACTAGCACCTAAATAAAATGCGGTATTAAAGGTTTGAGATTCTTGAGTCCAGTATGTAGTTCCTTCTTCGCTATCATTTGCAGCCCCTTGTCCTAACTCCCAAAGAGGAACTTGTCTTTCTAATAGAGATAAGGGGTCACGCGCTCGTAAAGTCAGCATTCTTGTTTTTGGACCCTGTTTGATATTCATTCCTTCTAATAATCCCCACCAAAGAGGCCGGTTTAAGTTCTGATGAAATAACAACAGACTCCAATCATTCACTTCTCCTCTAAAAATACTATTGAGGAAATGAGTATAGTCTTGGTCCCTAAGCCCAACTGCGCCAGTGGATGTATTCATTCCGGGGTCATCTGCAATTTTCAACACCATAGTAGATACGCCATTTACAGGCGAATTTATTTGCATACTATCAATTGGCGGCATTTGCGTTCCGTCTGCTCTCTCACTTAGAGATTGATACAAACCTACTCTATCTAACATAAGAGTAAATATACTGTTTGTAGCACTAGATTGAGGCATCGTTTCTATTTGATAACCTCTCATTTGACTAGGAGTAAAGGCGGAAGAGGTTTCTGAATTGTTATTCATAGTAAAAGGCCCATCTGTTCCGCTAGTGTTTTTAATCGCAGTACCATCTCTATACACTGTATATCTGTTGTTGGTGTAATCTATTACAAACTCTAAATCTATCCATAGAGAGGAGGCATCATAAGCGGACCCATCCCATGAGGTCATTGTGTTTGTATAATCATAGGTTCCTCCTAATCCATTGTTCGCTGCTGTTGCGGCTCCTAAATCAATATTCCATTCGATAGCAGCAGTATTAGCGTTTGTATCAAAACCCTTTTCACCATCAACACTTTTGCCCGAAGGGAAACCTATGTGTATTACCATTTTAGGTGCATTACCATCTGCTGACGTAGATGTGCCTTTGAGAGACTGTATTGCGAATCTAATACCAAACGTATCATTATCTTGTTTGCTATTCAAAAGAGCGTCATAAGCGATAGCGGGTCTAGGTACAGAAGATACGATATAACCTGTATCAGTTAAATGTCTAGCCTCAATACAAAGAAACGGTTTTCCTCCGGGCGACCTGTGGGGGGTATAAAGAAGTTCGGGGTTTTCAGTAGCATCGGGATGGGGAGTTGTAAAATGGTTAAAATCATAATTTCTTTCTCCCATCCAACATCCGGTTAAATGAGTAGTCTGTATAAAATTACCTCCGTTACTACCGTATGCGGTAGCGGTGCTACCCGAAGTTGCTTGTGCTGTTGTGCTACCGGCATCATAATTTACTATGGTATAAGGAGAACGGGTCGCTCTACCTTGAGAAGCATCGTTATCACCTGTTGGTACAGTATAAGAGCCAGCAGTATCATGTCCGTTACAGAAAGAAATGTAGCCTTCTGTACCAGCCTGTCCAAATTCATATTTGTTTGCGTTAGTGTTTGAATCGGGATATTGTAATTGGGCGCGGCCTTCCCATTTATCCGCCTTCTGTCTCATAACGTCGAAAGTAAGCCATTCTGCGGGGCTAGTGTTTTTTAGGAATTTATCGGATGCAGAAGCAACTAAATTAGAGCCTAGTTGCGCTCTATCGGCATAAGACCAGCGATAGCGAGTATTGGTTGTTGCCTCCCCGTTTAGAGGATTACCATAGTGTGTTTTAGTGTGGTCGTAATCAGCACTTAAACTAGGTCTGTTATCATCGTTTGGTATTACTCTAGCACCATTAAAGTCATCGTAATAACCAGCCAAAAGAAACTGATAATCTAATGTTGTCGCTCTAACCATTTCACTATCCACTCACACCAATGTTTTCTAACGCCGCTCTTTCATTTATCTTTTCAATTATTGTGTCTGCTACTTCATCGGTAGTCATACCGTTAAAGTTGTTGGTCATAATTATTTCTGTATTCGCTACAAAGTTCTCAACACCCTGTTGCTGAACCTGCTTTACCAAATCACCAGTAACATTACCGGCCTTAAATCCAAAGAACAACTCTTCTCTAGTACTACCGAACTTTTGTACGGCTTCTCCAGCCTCATTATATGTATCAATAAGACCCAAAACACCTTCTTGTTGGGCGGTAATATCATCAAGCATTAACTGTGATGCTTCTGACGCATCCTCCGCTATACCCTCCCAATCAAAACTATCCAAAGTATCTTCAAACAAACCAAAATGATTAGCCGCTTTAACTATTGCGATAGAAAGTCCTAACATAACAACGCCCGCTATACCTGCTTTGAGATACATACCCCTTGTAGCATTTCCAGCAGCATTAGCAGTATTAGTAACTAGCATATTTGAGCCAGCAAGTTTTTCATTCGCTCCCGCCGCCAGTGTTGAAGTTGATGCTAATGTCGCCATACTTGAAGTCATCATGAACATTTCGGGAATTAGTAAAGCCATGCTCATAGTCATCATTACCATAGAAATTTGTGCAGCCTCTTGTTTGTTGATGAATTTACCTCCTAACGTATCTCCTAACATTCCGAAGGCCATAGATACACCCATAGCCCCTATCTGTACCGCCATAAGTGAATTACTCATTTTTTGTTGAGCGGAGAAATCATACATTCTGTTTATACCTAATATTTCTTGTTCAAGTTGTTTAACACGCGCAGCATTAGCAACCCTTTCTGCACCCTCCTTGTTTATCATATCCATAAAAAGAGCCTCTTTACCAAGAGTGTTAAGATGATGTAATCCTAATTTTAATTCCTGTTCCATCTGCTCAAGTTTTTTTGTACCCATCCCGATAGCCTGAACCATCATCCCATTAATACTGTTCTGAATACCACCTTCGGTTTTTATTTGGCCATTCTTAAATCTTTGCATGGCCAGTTCTTTAAAACTCATACCTATTTCTATTTCTTTGACTTTTATTTTTGCTTGATGCCCTTTAAGTTCGTTCTGTAAAAATGTAACTCTATCTTTCAACATTTTAGTTATATGTAAATCAGTTTGTAACTCTTTTTTACCTTCTTGTGTACTATATCTTTCTATAATTGCCTTTTCTCTAGCCGCCGATATTTGATTTTCTATTAACGTATTAGCAGCAGTTAAGTTTATATTAGTTTGTCGCTCCTTTAGATTTCCTATTTCTTTTAACTTAACCAACTGTCTTTCTAATTGTGTTCTTCTCTCCATTTTAGAAAAGCCAGCGACTTGTGTTCCGTTAAGAGCGCGGGCAACTTGAACCGCCGTCATCAAAGCAAGATTCATTTGCTTTATGTTTAGGAACATAGAAAACATAGGGCCGAGAGTTTTATCGACTACTTGTTGAAAAGCAATAAACTTTTGAAGAAAATCTCCTAATCCGGGGGCCTGTAAAAGACCTAAATAGGCTTCATTAAAAGCAACCTGCATTTCAGTAGCCTCGGTTACAACTGGTAATAATTCATCGCCTATTTCTGCGCGAACATTGTTCAAAGCGGTTTCGGCTTGAGTTAATTGGACAGACATATCGTCAAATCTATCATTTAATATATCTACAATTGGAGCGGTATTACCAGCCGCTTCTCCTGTTAATGCTATTACTCTATCTGTATTCTCCATCAATTTGAGCATACGAACATAGTGGTTATTACCCGCAACAGTCTGCGCTATTCTTTGTCGTTCTGCCTTTGATAAATTTACTGTGTTTTTATCCAAATCCACTAGAATATCACTAAGAGGTCTTAGAGTTCCGTCTGCCTTTCTAGTAGCAATACCTAATGCCTCTAATTCAGAAGCCGCGCCGTTAGTATCAGCACCTAGTCGAGCGTAAATCATACGAAGCGCACGACCGGCCTTACCCTGTTCTTCACCTGCCTCAATTAAGGTAGCAGACATAGCGGCCATAGATGCAATACTTTCACCCGTCAAATGAGCCTGTGATGCAAACTGGTTCATGACGAAAGTAATCCTTTCCATGTTAGCAGCCGAATGGTCTTCAACTGCGTTCAGTTCGTTGAGTGTAGCGATAGATGCAACACGAATTTGATTTGCTTTTTCTTGTGCGCTCATAGCATCAAATTGTGCTTGTGTAGTACCGCGTAGCATAAAACCTGTCTGCTGATGTAAGTTGATTAGTCTTTGCATGGCCTGTTCTGACTCCATTTCACCAATCATTCCAAACGCTAAACTCATTTCAGTAGCGGCGGGTACTGATTCTTCGCCAAGAATACCGGATAACTGCGCCATCTTAGCACCGGCTCGGAGTGCTTGGTCGCCAGTAAAACCAAACTGGACACCAATATCTTTAATCTCGTTTCCTAAATCAGCCTGTTTAGCATCACTAATAAACTTATCGAATTCAATTCTAGCGGCAGCGATTTCACGGGAAAGAGGAACAGTAGCATCAACTATCGCTTGTATTTGTTCATTAAGCATCATGGCGGCTTCTTCTATGCCCGAAAACGCATCCATACCTAATGCTTGAAAAGTAGTAAATGCCGTATCTGCATCCATGATAAGCCGATTGGCTTGAAAAGTACCAACCACATCGAAGAAAATCTTAGATGCACCAGCGCGATTTACGACTAGCGTAGCCGCAAAAACAATTGCGATAAACCACGACGGAATAATCCCGAAAAGTTCAATCATTCCTTATCCCCACTTTCATTACTGCCCTCAATCGGGACATTCGCATCTCTCAATGCGTTAAACAGGTCTTTGTTGTTGTTTAAGAGTTGGCGTTGTTCTCTTCGTCTATCACGCCTTGCGACCATAGATTTACCATCCCTCTTAGCATCCTTACTAGCCTCGCTAATACGGTCATTTATTTCTGCCGCTACTAGCATATCAATTTCAACCCTTTTCTGCCCGCCCTCGGAGTCATATCGTTCCCAAAGGTCGGAGGGTAAAACACCCTTAAAAGCCATACACAATGGGGTCGCTACTCCGAGGAAGTGACCAAAGGGAGTGCGCCCTCCGGGTCATCACCACGCACAAATGAAAGTATTTCTATAAGTTCTGATGTAGTAAGAGTATCTATGTCGAAATCCTCCTCCATAATACAATTAGGAATCCATGTTTGGATTTGCATTTCCATTCCGCCACCAGCCTCGTCAAGAGCGTCAGAAAACTCTATGTTTTGGTCTTCTGTCCATTCTGCGGGGTTAGCACCGAAATGCCTAAACTTACGAAATATTTTCGCTTGTATAGTTTCGATTTTTAATTTCTGCATACCGGATGCCTGTCGCACCCAAATTTTGCGCCCATCTTCTAGTTCAATTTCCTTTTTTAGTACCGGCATCTTTCTTCACTTTCTCACTCTTCTTCTTCTTTGAAGCCTTCTTCGGCTTCTTTTCACTTACTGGTTCTGTATATCTTCTCGACATCTTTAATCACCTATTACTGGTCTTCCCACACCACATACACTGTAACATCATTACTATTCTTGTTTCTTTCGTACATGATTTGATAAATAATATCGTTGTTAGCAAATGTGCTACCACGCATGAGAGTTTGAAGGGCTGATGCTAGACCAGCCATTGTAGTCTTCAATTCTGTAACGGTAATCTTTGACTTATCGACAATCTTAATGCCGCCGTCACCAACCGCCATTATTCTTCACTCTCCTTCTTTGAAGACTTCTTAGCCTTCTTAGGAGTAGCCTTCTTTTTAGGAAGTCTGCGAATAAATTTTAGTGCAACGCTTTTGTTTTCAAGTCTTGATAGAACTTCTGCGGATGCCTCATCGACTTCATGTCCAAGAGATTCTGCTAGTTCTATGAAACTCATTTAATCACCTCAAGCGTCATACTGTGTGGATGATAGAGATGTTCCTTGTGCCGTTACGGTCATGCAACCTCGGTCATCATCATACAAAGCAACGAAGTTTACGGTCATTGTGTTAGTATCGCGACCGCTTACTGATGCTTGAGGAGCCTCAAAGCGTATCTTTTCAAACTGAATCTTGATGAAATCTGCTGCTGCTTCGTCTTTTAATTCAAGTATAAGAACTGGTGCTGCCCCATCATTATATTCAAGACCATCAGCCGCAATTAAACCGTCGTAAGTAGGCTCGTCAAGAGAACTTGTGTAAATTACCTTATTGAACTCAAGAGTTCCAGTCACTTCACGCCGTTGTGCCGGAGGTGCGCGACCATATGTACTGGCTCCGATAGCATAAGCGTTATCTGTATCACGATTTAAGTTAATATCAAAACTAAACGATTTAACGGATGCCGATGCTGCGGGTGCGCCCGAAGTACCATCATCAAAGTTGACTACTCCGTTAGCGAAGTATAGTGCATCGAGAGCGACACCATCAAAGGTAGGAGTAGCGAGTGCGGCGGTTGCCGATTCTGCTTTTCCAACAAACCCAACACTCATTGTAGCGTATTCTCCAACCGAAGCACTGACGCTTAATGTGTTAGTCATCATACCAGTAAAAGTGTGTTCTTTTTCTTCACGCCCAACACGGACAGTCCAAGAAGGGTAAACACCAGCAGATGCGCTTGTAAGAGAAGGCTCTGTTAGAATGTGTTTGTAAATTGAACCCGATGGGTTGCTAGTTGTATCTTGTGGGAAAAATGAGTATAATAGATTTCCTACGAAATCATCAACCTGCATAGCGAGGTTAATGTCGCCTTCTGAATATTCAGTTCCGGTTACGGACTTTGCACTGATTGGTCGGCTCATGTCCTCACGGGTCATGAGTTCAAAGTTATGTTGGATAGATTCGTCATCAACTTCTCCATAAACAGGAGTTCCACTCGGTTCAGTTCCATAAGTGGACTCTTTCTCTATTGAGACATAACGATTTAAGAATTCAACCATAGGTTATCACCTCGACGGTAGTTGTTGATTCCCCGATTGATTATTAAGCATTCGCACTTATTAGCGATGTCGCATGTCGATTCTACGCATATATGTTAGTTCCATACGGTGTACGCAAACAAAGTCATCATTGTCCATACGAGGACTGAATTCAGCGAGATATGAAATAATACTATCAGTAGTTCCTTCTACCCCTGTATTCGTGTAAAGTTCGTCAAAGATTTCACCAATAATGTTTAGACCAAGACGATATGCGTTCTCATAATTAGTACCCTTCGTGGTTACAAAAATCATAACATCATAGTTCTGTGTTATCTTCGCTCCTCCCAAAGATTCAAATTCCGGCGACCCCAAATCTTTTACCATAACATGAACTGTCGGAGGAGACAATCTGTTCAGCATATCCATAGAAAGGTCATATCCGTATATTATTGAAGAGTTATCCACTTGTGTTTTAAGATACATTCTTGTACTATTTTTTATCTGCTCTACTATACCAAGACCCATACGAGCCAAAACATCTTGAGCGAAATCAGAAGTCAATAGTTCATCGGGACTAAATGCCCCTGCATTTGTAAAATAGACTGAACCCCAATCCACTGTGCCGGATGAATTACCCCATCGCGCATCTTTACCGGAACCACTAGAACCAGTTACAGAAAGATAATGCGTAGCACCGTCGTCATCCTCAATAATCTCACGCATATACAATTTAGCATTACCACTAGCATCTAGTGTAAGGCGCAGTATAACTGCTACTGGATTATCATCAGCCATCGCTAAATCTAAGTCCGGTGTAGTAACAGTGGTAGCACCTACGAGGTCTAATGTAGAAGAGTTACCTTTTGCTCTTACTTCAACTCTATAATCTGCGTTATCGAGGCGCATAAGTACAGTACCATTAGAAGGTAGTGCGCCTGTATTTGGGAACTTTAGAGCGGCAACAATAGTATAATCGCTTGTCGTAGGAGTTTGATACCAGTAGCCGTTGCTAGTGATTCTCCAATATTCTCCACTAGCGGCTCCACCACTACCACTTACAGTCCACGAATCATTAAATGTTCCACCTAGAGAGGCTGGATTTGTGCCGTTCATACGACTTGTCCAGTATTGAGTCTTAGTTGCGATAGCCATTATACCTTCACCTCATCAAACGCCCTACGAAGTGCTTCGGGTATTTTCTTTTCTATATTTTTCATAATATTTTGTTGGGCGCGTGGAAAAAACATAGGTTCTGCCTTTCTCTCCGGGCTTCGATACCCTTCGGGCAAGAAAATTTTGTGACCGGTTCCCGATTTTTTAGCGGGCGTAGCAAATTTTCTTTGACTTTGCCTCGGCCCCTGTTTTTTACCAAAAGCAAGAATCGCTGCGATGTTCGCACCTCTTGAACCCGGACCCGGAGCGGAGCCGAAAAGAAGTGTAACATTTTTTTTGCTTTGCTCGCCAATTTCAGAAAATACTGCTTCTCCTACTCTTTCAAATATATCAGCATTAGCGGTACTTCGCGAAAACAAACGATTACTTGTGTTTCTTTCTTCTGTTTCACCTATTTTCTTTAAAGTGTCGACTATTACATCCACCGCATCTTGCCCGAATTTATTCAAGTATCTTTTAGCAATTCCGGTTATGTCCGGTGTTTGAAATTCTACAAAACTCATTTAATCACCTCAATCTACTGAACCGAGGTGTGCTAGGCGTACTAGGTTGTTAGTACCTCTTTCGCGTAATGTAGTGCCTCTCATTCCGCCTTCACCGCCTGTTGTTTGGAATGTCGATTCATCCTCGTAATAATATGCTGCTGCTATGTCCGCACAAATCTCACGCAATACATGAGCCTCTTCTCCTTCTTCAACAGGAGAGTCGTCAGCGTGGTCAAAAGAGATGCCTGTGCATCCGGTTAAATCGTTGCTAGATTTTCCTGTCCATGCAAAGGAGTCTCCATCTATGTTACCATTACCTGCGGTACTAAATCCTGTGCTGCTTGTTAATGTAACTGTGGTAGCACCGGCAGTAACCGCTCCATCAAGAGTAGTAGATTTGATACTTTTTGCTGGTACATCTCTACCATAATCACGATAGCATTGGTCGATGTCGATTGTAGCCCTACGGATTGCGCTAGTAATGCGTGTAGTAGCGCGTGTACGTTGCTCACTGTTAAGACCTAGACGGGAACCTACATCTGCAACGGAGCAATAATAAGTCATTTATTCTTCCTCCGGGAAATAGAGGTTGAGCCATTCGATTAAGTATCGAGGATTATTCTGCATCCTTAGCATCCTCCACGGCATCTGCGATTTCCTCAACCTTGTCGGTTGCTTCGCTTACCGTGTCGAGGACTTCTTCAAGGCTAACTTTACCGTCAGCCATGATGCTCTTATATTTATTTAAGCCCCATGCACCTGCGCCGACTACTAACATTATTACTGGAATCCAAAGTTCTAAATCGCTCATTTTTCTCACTCTCTATCATATACTATTTGCTTAACTGCCGACAACGGAATTACTGTAAAAGGTCTATCTGCACCCGGCCTGTATATCTTGTAGCCGTGGGGTGTCTCTTCAATGTTTACATGAGTAAACGACTTTTCGGGCGGTTGATATACTATTTTTCCGGGTCTTTTCGTCATTCGTTCATCCACTCCTGTAATTGTTCATTTGTTGGTGCTGTTCCATATCCCTCACTAGGCCAAGCAGAAGGATTGTAAATGTATTCACTTGTATGGGGATTCCAAACCACAACCGGATATACATTAAAGGGTAGGTCGGGATATTGTTCAGTAAGGGCATCGGGCATCGTCGGCATATTATCACAGTATTTGGTACACTAACATTTGCGCTCCTGCTAGGGTTCTCGCGCTTCCATAATTTTGATAGACAGCGACTCCTACTTCATCGTTTTGATTAAGTATAACCAATTGCCTAATTGTAGGTTGGTCGCCACCAACTATTTCACCACCGGCAACCCAATTACCTGCTGTTGTGTTAATCTGATAACGAACCATGTAGTAGTTACTTGTTGATGCTACAAAAGCACTTAAGTTAAGTCTAACTTCTATCATAGCCGGCCCATCAAAAGGAGAAATGAAACCTGTTGTTGATGCGCCCCCAACTCCAGTAATACTTTGTGTAGTTCCTACAACAGCAGTACCCATATCAATATTAGTAGTCGCTGCATTTGCACAAGAAGGTGTTCCTGCATTCATAGCAGCATAAACAATAACTTGTCTTGTCCCACCTGCTGCTACAATACTACTTACAGTAGAAGTTTTCAAATTATCGCTATCATTTGTATCTTGAATAAGCACCTTATCATCAGATGCAGCAGTTACATCAGTAATAGTCGCCCCACTTAATGCTGCCTTAACATTAGTTTCATCTGTTACATCTGCACCATTTTCAACATTAGCAATAGTACGAATGTTAGCACCAGTAAGTTCTTCAACATCTCCAGCACCCGAAGTAATTCTACCTAACACCCTGCTTGTTGCTGAAACGTGCTGCATTTTTGCATATGTTACAGCCTCGTCAGCAATAGTAGCCGCTACCGAACCTGTACCGCTTGCTGTTACATCTCCTGTAAGTGCGGTAATACCACCTCCGCCGGAGCCTAGAGTAGTATCTGTACCGGCATCATCAGTATAAATGAGGGTACTAGGGGTTGTATTCTTTGTCCATAAAAGCCCATAACCAGCACCGGGAGCAACAGGATGGTCAGCACCTTCTGTGATTTTGATACCTCTATCAACGTGTAAGTGGTCTGCTGCAAAAGTAAGATTTGCGTCAGTACTAAGTACATTCATATCATTCCCTATGAGAATACTACCCTTTGTAACAGTTTGAAGTCCAGTTCCGCCTTGTGGTACACCGAAAAATGGCTTTGCTTCATCGGAAGAATAAATCCCATCTGCTACTTGTACAAAATTCCAAGTACCGTCAATAACCGGTCTTCTAATACATCGTATTTCACTACCCGGATGCTCCGGCGGCCCAACAAAAACAGCCTCCTCTAATACTGTTAATGAGTTACAAGAAAGTATATGTCCGCTATCAAGAATACATTTTGTTCCGGCAACATCTCCCGGTGCTATAATAACATCATAGTGTTGTGCATAAAAATTAGCACCAGTACCATAATTAGTTTCTCCATCAGCCGGAAATCTAAAAACAGCAGTACTTAGAGGAGTATAAGTAACGGTAGAGCGATATGTGTACCAGTAATTACTACTAATTGTTAATGAACCACCAAATCTAAATGATTTATCATAATCGTTTGCTACTGGATAATATGTACTAGAGGATTTTCTAACTTCTACGTCGCCACTAGCACTAAAATTTAATATATCCACAAGACCATAACTATTGAAAGGCGCACCGTAAATCATAGCAAAATAAACTGTACCCGAAGCAGAAGTTAATGTAAGATTAGGATAAACACCATCATCCATAATAACATCCACGCCTGTTGGTATAGCGAATGTAAAAGTAAATAATGCTCTTGACGCAACAGTATTAAACATACCTGTATAGGATATATTACCAGTATCAAGATTTGTGTCGTTTGTCGAAACTATCTTAACATAGGATTCTATATTACCTGTAAATGGTAATGCGCCACTGAAAGCGAAAGTAAATGCGGCGATAGCACTAATTTTACCAGCCGCTTGAATTTCTAAACCAGCAGAAGTAAGATTTAATGAACCAGCAGAATTAAAACGTAATATTTGGTCAAAGGTATGTTCTATTCTCATACCCTGTACCGTAGCGATAGCCGACGCATCCCATATGCAATCTGCGGAGGCAGTTGAGTTGAATACCACCACATCACCGGAACCGGGTAAGGAACCTCCCACCCAATTCGCCGCAGTACCCGCCGCAGTAGAAGAGCCTCCCTCCCAAACAACATCAGCCATACCTTACACGCTCTCTTTCAGTCATCGTCTAAAGAACCCGATAACTGCGCTCCACTCGTAGTTCCGCCCACACGGGTAGTAGTGGCTTTCGTGTAGAAAGCAGTACCTCCCTTTTCTTCTATGGTGCGGATTGCTTCTAGTGCCTGTTTTTCAAAGGACTTCAATTGTTGATTATACCTAATATCTTGAGTACCCTGTTCTTTTTCGGGGTGTACTGCCGGTATAGTATCAATAAGTACGCGCAGACAATCTACACATACTAGGAATTTAATTGCGGACTCTTTAAGAGTAGTCGTTGGTGCGTTATCCGCAGTTACACCAAAGTTTGCACCGCGAGACTTCTTATTTACTTCTGCGGTACGAATAGTAATGTACTCGTTAATTGTGGCTTCGTTAAGACCGCGTGGGCGATTTAGGAGGTCACGAATCTGCGCTGTTGTTACCGCCATCGCTATTCACTCCGTAGTCCGTTGGTATTTCTATTACTACGGTGTCTTTTAGAGGTTCCGTAGTTCTTTGTAGGACAAACACTATTTTGCTTTCAATAATTTCTCTAGCCATTTCGCTATTAGGAATCCAATACATTGTCTTTGTATCTTTCAAAAGTTGTACTGGATGACCCGGCATTCTTGAAGATGGTTTAGCCAATCTTACAATATATCCGGGGCCGGGAAGCCAGTGCTTAAGCCTATGCTCGTAATCAGCAACTTTACCTTCCTTTGGAACTGGTATGCCTTGCTTTCGCAGTTGTTTGGCCAAACCAGCCTTAGTAGCCAAAGGGAATCACCTTAAACGGTTCGTAGTACGATGATGTAACATGATGTTGCGCCAGCATCGCTACCGGAGTTATCAGTCTGTGTTACGCGAAGTGTAGCACCAGCCGCTAAGTTTCTGTGAGTTCCATCCAATGAAGATGCTGCAACAACCGCTCCAGCCGCTCCAGCGTTGCTCATAGCGTTAGTGATGTGGTTAGAACCAGTTCCGTTAGTAACTTGTACTGTATCAGAAGTGTCTCCAGCAGCGTTATTTACGATGTAAGCGTCAATTACCATGCACTTTTCAGCAACAGTAATGTCGTAGTTAGCAGTTGCTCCACCAGCACATTCAATCTTGTACACAAGAGGGAAAAGAGGGAGAGCAGAAGTAGCGTTACCTGTAACCGGCCTAGATGCTTCACCATCAAGTAGGTTTTGTAGTTTTCTGTTAATGTTCTTCGTCATTTTTTTCACCTTCTAGTATTATCAACCCGTTGTTAAGATTAAGCCCTTACGCCTGTAATCTTCACAATTCGGTTGTTAGTACCGGAGGATGCACCATCTTGGAACTCATGGATAACAGTACCCATGTAACCAGTCAAGAGCCAGTCGAAACCAACACCCGGTAGGCGGGTTAATTCTGTCTCTTGGAATCCGGGTCCATTGTATGTGAAGAATTCAGCAGTTTCAGCACCGGGAATCATTAAGATTGCATCGTTACCTAGTGCGCTGCTGCTTCCGTAGTCACGGGAATAATACACTGTTAAGTTAGCGATTCTTCGTAGATGGTCAGTCATTGACTCGACTACGTTACCGAAGAGTTGTGTGTTTAGCATAGCACTTCTCTTATCAGCAGGTAGTACAAGAGCCATTGGCTCGTCACCGGAAACCTTTGCGTTAGCAAAGATTAAGTCCATAGAATCTAACAAGTCCTTTTCTTCGTCTGCGGTTGCAGCACCAAAAGTAGCAGTTGCAGCGTTAGTCTGTCCAGCACCAGCAACCAACTTTGTTAGAATGTGGTTGTCGATAGTGTCTGCACGACCACGGACAATAGCCAACTGTTGTCTGTCGATGTTCTCAAAGGATTCGCCTCTTAGTCTTACAGCGTCTAGGAATGTAACACGACCTTGTCCCTTCTCTAATTGTACTGAATAGTTAGCAGTTCCAATGTTGGTAGGGTCAACGATTGCTACATCATCGATTGGGTAAGTGAAAGTACCGGTAACTCCAGTGTACCACTTGAAGTCCAACCACGGTACACTTCGTACTCCAACAAGTTTTGTACCAACGCTGATGACGTTGGATTGTAGTTGGATAAAGTCTCTTAAGGTCTGCTCAAGTACTTGGTCGCCCGGTCCGAACGGTCCAGCAGCCGCTTCTGCGTTCAATATTGTGTCTAATGTTTCGTTTGCCATCTTAATCATCTCCTTAAGCAGTTGCCGCTCCAGCGGTCATAACAGGAATCATATCACCAGCACTACCGCTAGTAGTTTCTCCTGTTCCCACATATACTCCAATGAGTTTGCGGGAAGAGGATGTTGTACCGCAAAGGCCGCTCGCCTGTGCATATACTAAAAGTCCGGTAGTGTATGTTTGGGATGCTTCTGATTGTACCATCAAAACACCGCCCAATGGGTAGTAAGAAACTGTTGCGCCAGCAGCAGTTTGTAAAGTACCATCAACGTCGCGGGTTGAATCACCTGCTGATACACCAATAGCGATTTCGTTAGCCGCTGTTAGGTCTAATGTGTTGTTAGTGCTGTCGTTAGTTAGTAAAAGTCCCGGTCCACTAACAGTGGTTCCAGTCTTCAAAGTTGCTGTTCGTGGGTCTGCCCCTTCTCCGTATGCCATCTTAAATCATCTCCTTTCTTTCTTCAAAGTTTGGTGCGCGCATTGTATTGCGCTCCGCAACAGCCAATGTCTTGTTCCAAGCAGAAGCCCATGCGTTCCATGCTTTAGCATAGGTGCTTTCGTCGGTTTCGACCATTTTGCCGTTGAGATAGTTAGCGACCACATGTGTTGGTGTCTCGGAAGCAATTACTGGCTCCTCGGATGCAACCTGTGGTTCTGCGACTGGAGCCATTTCTACTGGCTCCGGGTCAGGATGAGCCTCGCGCCATGACGCAATTAGGCTCTTTAGTGTGTCTGTGGATAGGTCTTCATGACCGCTCATACCCAATTCAGAAGCCTCGGAAACTAATTCCATTCGGCTTTCTTCTACACGGGCTGCTTCTGCGGCCTCAAATTCATTTACTCTAGCATTAGCCAAAACGAGTTCAGCCTTAAGTGCCTCCATCTCGTTGTTAGCGTCGTTCATCTCTTCATCGGTCATAGCAATCACCTGTTGTTGTCCCTCCTCAGTAGGTGAATGATACTTAAGCATTTCAGAAGCCTCTATTTCCTGTTCTTGTACTTCAATTCGTTGTACTGATTCGATGTTAGCGCGTGGATATGCCGGTTTGTGGACAATAGCCAAGTGGTCAAACCGGAACCTTTCGCCGAATACAATTCCATCCTCGGAGGATGAAACTGGAATACCTGTGCCTCCGATTGAAACACCATAGTTTTCGCGCTCCCAAAGGCCGGACTCAAGAGCAGCAAAGAGTTCTGTACGAACTACATGGGCTACATAGGTTACTTCCCAACGCCCATCGGAAAGGTCACGAATGGATGCTTGTTTGATTACGCCGACGACGGCTTCATCAACATCACCATTCATGTTGCGGGTGAAACCCGCCCCTTCCTCATGTGCTTTAGGATGGTTGAGTGTTACGTCCGCTCCCACCATTTGTTCAACCACGACTTCTGCACCTTCACGGGTAAGGGACCAATTATTCTTATTCATACCTTCGTGGAAAGCAACCCCACGAATTTCTATAATAGTTTGCTTTGTAGTAGCCTCTACTACCGCAACAACATCTGAAACTTCTAAATCAATAGTAACTGAAATTTCTTCTGCATAACCGTAGTCATGGTCTTTTTTGTGTTTTGCTTCGTGGTCAGACTTATCATGTGGCTCATCTTGGTCTTTGAATTTGTGACCTTCGTGCGCTATCATACATTCTTCGTTACTATAACCCATAGCCATACAACGAGTCATATATTCTGCGTGAGTTTCATCGGGGCTAGGAGTTGGTTCAGCCGCTTCTGCGTTATTTACACATTGTCCTTTTTCAGCACATTCTGTTTGTGCTGCACAACCTTCACAATAAAGCATTTCTGCTTCTACATCTTGGCCATTACCATCACAACCACAACCGCACTCCATAGCAACCAAATCTTCTGAGTGATTATTCAACTCTTCGGCCTCTACCTTTTTACCGCCACGCCATTGACGACATGACCAATATCTAGGAGTAGTCTTATCTGTTGCAGTATCGCAGTTGTGTCGGTCACGAAATGCTTTACGTCGTTTTGGGTCATCTCGTTTTATTTCCATATTAGGGTCGCCAAATCTTACAATAATTACGCGACCACTAGAGTTTTTTACATACACTCCAAACTTTTTACTTTCGTTTGGTGTTCGGAATGGCTTGTTAAGTGTTACACTACGACCTTTGTATTCTGCCGCAGTAGCGGTTTCTCCCCAATCCTCATATTCTTCTTCTGCCGTTTTATCAGCATAATTATTACATACAGCAAACCTTTGGTCATTATTAGGAAACTCTTCATTCATTTTGGAGTCAGCCATGCAACGGTCCAAAAAATCATCTTTTGATTCATTTTCTTTAGGTGTCGGCATGGTATCACCTGTATATGTAAACCGGCAAACAACATAGTGTTTTGTAAAGGTCTTGGCTCATTATATCTGCTACTTGTTCATAACAAGTAACTTCTACGCCTCCTTGTTTAGCCACTTGGTTTTTTAGTATTTGTATATCTGTACCCTCAATAGGATTTACAAGAGTAACTTTAGGTTTATCGGATAGATGCTTGTTTCTGCTAGTTAATAGTCTGCCGTATATTCCTTGACCTCTACTGTGAGGCATAACATAGGTATTGCCTACAAAGTAAAAATCACCCATATCAGAAAAAGAAGAGTATGCTAAAATTTTATCATTTTCTTTTTTTGTATAGTATGTAAGAGGAGTTACGGATTCGGGATAACCTTTGTCTGTGGAACTTTGAAAGTTTTCTAGCCGTTCTTTTAGTTCGACTTCTTGTAATATGTCGAACATTTCCCACCTCAAG
>CETC01070441.1_pt1 | contig 50430 bp, 64 predicted proteins | sample 326911 | NCBI WGS metagenome assembly CETC01 (sample SAMEA2622694, study PRJEB7988) | marine metagenome | isolation source: saline water (ENVO:00002010), including | reverse complement strand
CTAACACACAAAGAGCTCAACGCAGGCCACAATCGTGTATTCCAGGGGCGTGGCTGGTCCGACGTAATCATGTTCCCGCACTACGAATTACCCGGGAAAATAAAGGGTTTTACGTTCATAGGACGTGAGGGTACTTCACAAGATACGCTGTACAGACGCGTTGTTACCAATATTGGTGTCCCATTGGGATCTGACTCCAGTATGTGTGATCCTGGGTTATCAATGTATGAGACGATGTTCCTGTACCACCCTAAGTACAAGAGCAAGACGTTCATAGTGAATGATCCTGTGATCGCAATGCGTCTGCAACTAAGGCACCTTCGACAGCATAATATCCCGCTACCTATCTGCGGGAGCCATTCGGATAGTAACCTTGTAAACAGGCATATGTGGGGCGCAATGTTCCCCCGAGAGTTCATATTCTGGGGCCCGGAACTTACAGCGGCACTAATCCAGCAAGCACAGCGCGCTAATGGAAAGATTGCGTTGAGTAAAGGCTTAAGCGCATTAACAACAAAGCTAACGTCTAAGACACCTGAAAGATGGATAGATCTGATGGCGTCTATGGCAAAACCTTGGCAAGATGTTCTCATAAAAGAACTACAAGATGCCAGCTTACCTGTAGCAGAAAGCCTTCTCCTCCGACTTAGGCTGCCTCCACAGGACATGCGAGACCTGGCAGCAAAAGCTCCGCAGGACTTAAAGGTAAAGCTTGAAGATGTGTTCAACACAGCTTCCCAGGAAGTTAGAACAGCTTCTGTAGAGGGTTCCAACCTAGTAGAAGATGAAACTGGTTGGCATCTAGCTTCTAACGGACGTATTGTATCGGATGCGGTAATACGCATTGATAAAGTCATCTATCAACCAGCCAGTGACGATAGTTATTACAAAGGAACTATCACACGAAAAGGTAAGCAGATAGAGTTCACTGACAACGTGGAACTGGTAGAGCAGGCACCGGTAAAGTGGCTTCGTAATAAATTAATAGCTGCAGGAATGGGTCGCCCACAAGTCTCTGCGCACTGGGCTAGGCATCTACTAACCGTTTCCCAGACGTTCCACGACCCCGAATCAGTAGTGGGTGTTGATTCATTTGGGTGGTCTGCGGAACAACAGGCATTCTTGTTCCCGCACTTTACAATACGCCGGGACGGGGAGGTGTGTACGGAACAAGTTATGCACGTCGTAGGTAAGTACTCTCCTGCAGTAGCACTACGACCACCGAAACCACTGACGCACCACCAGGTAACCGCACTAAAAACCCCTAATGAATACATGGGAGTGTTCTGGGCTACAACAGCTTGCATCACTGCCAATATACTTGCACCGGCGCTCAACCTTCCGAAAACAGGGTTGGCACTACTAGGCACCGGCGCAACTGTCGCGGGGCGGGCAGCCGCACGCGCACTGGGTTGTGTTGATATCACAATAGCGCAGAAGACTATGGAGAGTACACTCCGGGCATTACAGGAAGCAAACGATGCTCATAGTTGGCCTATTGTTCTTAAGAAGTACTCTCCTAACATACAAAGGACATTCAAAGCCTGGTTGAATGATCCGGAAGAGAAGAACTGTATAGCCGAGGTTAATTGTTACCAGGCACAGGCGTTGATTATTAATGGCGGGTGGAACGTAATCGAATGTCGTAGCCCGGAAGTAGCCATGCAAACGATCCTTGAGGCGGGTTCCCACGTGTTACCCGCCTTCCTGCAATACCTTTGCCAACAACGCCTCCACCTGGATAGATCAAAAGGCTTGGCGCAGGGTGTTCTTGAAGAACTATCAGTATGGTTCGAGAAGCAAGGAGGCCCGGACATTCGATTGTATAGTTCCCTCCTGTACACGGGAGAAGTCTTCGGTCCTGAGAACAGTATTCGAAAGAACTTGTTGAATATCATATTCCAGTTATTCACAGAGCAACGCTTAAAGCTTGTGATGGCTGGTTTCAATGAAGATGGTAAATCCAACAGAGCAATACAACACAATAACAATATCTACATACCACAGGCAGCCGTGCTGTCGTTAATAAATAAAAAGGGTGCTCCTGGGTTAGACATACACCGCCTTGAACAAGAGTTCAATGTCTACTCTGTGGATGGAGCGCTTTACTGGTCGATCCCTGAAGAAGAGTGGGTCGCCACATTAAATGAAAGGAAACCTAGTTCAATCATAGAGGTGTTATGAAATTTAAGAACAATACGAAGTGGGACACACGTCAACTTCGTAGGATTATTGCAGCTTGCTCCCGCGCACACCTAGACACGACGCAGCATAAGCAGCTGGAAGTGGTAGCAAATTCAGTCCGCGCTGGCGGAAAACTACGCTTTTACAGGCTCACTCGACTCCCTAGTGAGGAACTTGCTGTTGAAATTGTGGTTCCTAACGATGTGGATATTATCACCCTTCTGTTTAGAACATGGTGTTTCTTTAAGCGGAGGAATCGCGATCCCGCAGCCGGGGGTGATTTCAGTTCATTTAGAGCACGCCATGAAGACATGCCTCTCGAAGAGGCGACGGTTGTGGTGGTTAAGAAGTCCCCGCTGGATACAGCTAATAAGAACTTAAAGACTGCTCAGCGGCGAGCTACTGAGTGGAAGAAGAAGTTATACCGAGCAGTCTCAAAACTGCAAGACTACGAAAAGAAGGTCAAGTACTACGAATCAAGAATCGTTACGTTAAAAGAAGAAGCTAAAGGGGCGAAACGTAAACGTAAGGCTAAATCAGATAGTGATAATAGTTTTACAATACAACGCCAAAGAAGGGATTAATATGGGATTAGTAAGCAGCACTCCCGTTTGCGCAGACTGTCGTGTAATGTTGAAGTGCGAATTAAATGGACAGTACGTTAAAGAACCATCTATGGAAGGTTTTTCTGATACATTTTGGGTAGGAGATCTATGGAAATGTCCAGGATGCTCCTGTAAGGTTGTTACAGGGTTTGGAAGCAAGCTTGAAAAGGCTCCCGCTGAAGATCCCGACGGTGTGATAGAGTTTAATTATTCTCTACCACGTGAGTAATTTTGAGATACTTGGAGATTAGATGTGGATAGCGGTACTATTAAAAAGTTAACAGACCGAGGATTTGGTTTTATTAAATTAGCAAGCGGGTTGGAAGTGTTCTTTCATGCATCCACCCTGGACTGCCCCTTCGACAACTTGAGCGAGGGTCAGGAAGTTGAGATCTCTTACGAGCAGGGCGACAAAGGTCCTCGTGCAACTTCCGTAGTTACAAACTAAGGCGTATCAAAGTAGCCTCCGAGCGCGCCATCTTGACCGCCACTGGCTATGACTTGATCGCGGGTTAAACGTAACCCGGCAATTCTTGAAAAGTCCGGATACTTATTCGGATACCACAAAGCCGCGCAGCCGATATTTACAGCCTGTGCGAAGTCGTCGGATAATCCTGCGGCTCGTACTATCGTGTAGATATCGCTCGCTGCCTTTGTTTCTACTTTGTTTTCAACAAGTGACAAGAAGTCATAAATGAGACCTGGCTGGTCTGTATCACGGAAATCCCACTGGAAGAACCGTAGACGACCTAGCTTGATGAACATTGTTACGTAGAGCAACATCCTGGTCTTATCCACACGGTAATGATCACGTGGATGTAGTTCTGTTTTTGGCACATGGTACATAGGTGCTTTGGTGGCCGCACGTACGTAGGCAACGGGCATGATTCTATCTACAGGCAATCCAGCTTGTACGATAAACGTTTCCCGTAAAGTTCCTGCTCCCGTGTAGTCGTGCGCAAGGAAGTTGCAACCAAAGCGCTTGTACCAGTGTAAACACTCTGTCGCTTCACCCAGGTGGTCGTGAGGTGTCGTCAGGCGTTTACCCCAGATTACATCTATACCACCAGTGGGTAAGAGGCCCAGCACAGCGATAGTTGTTAGGCTTACACCAGCTTCACCACCGCCACCCCAGTCAATTGCCATGACACGCTTCGTGTAACCGCGCGCAGCTTCTAGTGCTTTCCTGTCTGGTTCAATGGGATTGTTTTCCCAGGGAAGTTTAGCCGCTTCCTTGAGTTCTGTAAGAGTCACGAGCTTCTGCCCTGTATCGTATGACTCTCCCAGGACTTCGTTATAGAACACATGCGGTTGTGATTCCCAGCCATCTCGCTTACCCACGAGCGTAGACCACTTGTCTGCACTCTCATAATGGATAGGCATGATTACCTGTGGTACGTGGTACCCTGCAAAATCCCACCGCTTATCAGGGTCGCGGTGTACCCATCTTCCAAAACGTGGGTTAATAGGCTTTGAACATTTGGCGCAGATAGTCGCAGGTCGTTGTGGGCTGATGCCATCATGCACCGGCCCGATCATCTTCTCCAGGTCAAACTCTGACGCGGGGATATTCTGGTGGCCGCAAGAGAAACACTTAACGAACCACTCAGCCTGCGACGATTGTTGCCACAGCCCTTCGATAGTATTATCGAGAGTTTTGGGCGTGCCTGCGTAAGAACTAAGTTCATATTTCGAGTAAGACATCGTCTCCAGGATGATCGGGATGTGTTCTGCATCCATGTCCTGGACCTCATCGATCGCCACCTTATCTGCGGTGATACCACGGATACGGTCAGCGTCGAGTAAAGCATACGAGAACTGCATCTTAGAGTGGTTCCCAAACGAACGCTGGAGCACGTTTTGCTCCGTGTTAGGTCCCAGCCATAAATTCTTGAGCGGGCTCTCATCAACGAAGGGCCGCACATAGTTATTGCTGAACCTACGAACCTGTTCGAACAACGGCGTTACGTACAACGTTGTAAAGAAGGGGTTCAAAACTGTAGTGACGACGCCGTCAGCTGCGAGGCTCGTCGATTTCGACACTTGGCGACCGGTTTTCAACAGGATCTTTCTTGGCTTCCTGTTTCTGAACACCGGTGCAAATGGAAAGTGATCCTTAATTGAGTAAGGCTTTCCCTTGAGGGTTAACATCAGGGGTAGTAGAAACTCAACTGTGGGAGCACGCTTTCCTAGTTCAGCTTTGAGCTGGGCAATGCTTTCTGCATAGCCTGTCTCAGTAGCCATGACGTCAAGTGCGGACATTAAATCCGCAGTATTACCATTTGCTATAGGAGAAGTTGCCATGCGTAATAGATCCCTTTATAAAAACCCCGATATGGAAGATCCACGACCGGAGAGTTCAGACCTTCAATGGTTAGAAGACTCGGTCAACTACCTGGGGTCTTGGATTAAAGACATAGTCACTCCAAGTAAAAAGCAGTCGGAATCAACGATTGTCGAAGTGCCTGAGAACAAAGTTGGTAAAATATCTAAACGTAGGCGGCGTAAGCGTCGTCCGCGCAAGATAATCCGACTTCGTGAACGGGAAGTAGAGATTATTGTTGAAGATGACTAACTACACGTACCACGTAGTCCTCAGGGCTGCGTGGTACATTGTAAACCAAGGAGAGAGTAATGCCCACAATCGGGAAATCAGCTTTTCGTTATTTGGAGCGCAAAAAGTTGATAGACACAATGCGAAGCCCGGCTCCAAAATACTCTGTTATCTCTAATCGAATTCACAGCTACCCGCTGGATGCGCCCCTGCCACACCCTGAAACGTTGGCAGAGACCACACCAGCTGGCGGTGCTGCTGAAATATGGCCCCACGGGTCAGAAGGAGAAGTCACGTAATGAGTGCTGCGCACATCTTAGTGCCATTTGTAGCAGGAGTCCTGTTAATCCTTATCGGAGCTGTAATCCCAGGACTTGTATGCCTATTCGGGGTGTACCCGCTTTTATGTATGTACAATCGTGTGAATGGTCGGGGAGTCCCTACCTTCACTTACGAAGATTACAAAAGAGAACAAAGAGAAAACTAACAACGTGGTTAGTCAAATACTGCTCGACATTGTTTCGATCGCCCTGGCAATCAGTCAGGTATGCGATACGTGGTTTAATGGAACGATTTTCGCGGCGCGGCGCGCTTATCTAGAGGCCTGGCAGGGTTCAGACAACCTTGGATGGGGCGGACGTATTAAACTGTTCTTTGCAGATTTATTACTGTGCCCCCTCTGCCTTTCCCATCATGTAATGTTTGTACTGGTAGCCGCATGTTGGCTACCAACGTTCATTACAACGTGGGGTGTTTTAACAATGCTGCCTGTCTATGGGCTAGCAGCGCTGCGCTTATCGTTTATCATCAACGACACGCTCCCTGAGAGAGCGCGTAAATACTAGAGGAGAACTGGAAGGATGCCAGAAGATAAACCAATTGAAGAAGAAGTACAAAGCCAGGAGCCTCAAAGAGAGCGCTTTGACGAAGAAGTGATTCGACGCTCCTTCGAGTTTGGTAACGAACTTCTACAGGATGTACCCGAACTAGAGGTGCTTGCGATAGTACCTGTATGGGGAATACCACAAGACAAGATGGTTCCAGCTATCTACCTTACGAAAGACGGGACAGGCATGTCTCCCCACCAGTTACTGCTAACGTTTGATAGATTTTTGGCCGGTTTCGAATACAAACTGAACCGCACTAGAGAACTATTACAAGCAACAGGCGAAATGCTGAATAAGCAAGCAGGTGAGATCGATGCCAACCAGAAAAAACTCGAGGAACAACAATCGCAACTCGAAGCGCAGACGCAGGGTGAAGAATAATCGCCCGAAGTCTGTGAGGCTTTACCGATTATTAGAAGACCTGAATATAAAATCCTGGGATGTACTCCTGGTGGGAGATGGTTCAGGTAGTGGTTGGGACATTGGTATTGGTTGGTCATGTATTATCGTGGACAAGCATACCAAGACCCGCAAATTACTGCACGGTGGTGGTAGTACAGGTACGGTTAACATTGCGGAGCTTATGGCTTATGTACATGCAATGCTATGGTACTCAACGAACATTGGTAAGGAGTTGCGTCAGCACTATCCTGACAAGGTTCTAAATGTACACATCATCACAGACTCCCGCGTGGTAGCCACGCAGGGCGAGAAGGTTGCTGACCGTCGCATAGACGGGATTGCTAACCGCGCCTTGTGGGCATCCATCAGCGACATAGCTCGTCAGGGATATCGTTTCCACTGGCACTGGGTTGAGCGACTCACAAATGAGCTTAACTGGGCTGCTGATAAGATGGCCGGGTCTGCGCGTAAAGCAATCAAAGCCTGCGAGCTTGTCGAGGATGTTCCTAACGAAGACGGTAAGTACGATAGCGTGTCTATTTACGACGTTAATCCGTTAATAGATAGGTAAGTGACTTAAGATGAACATTTGTCACGACCACGAATTCATTTTGTGGGCGCTGCCTCGTACTGCTTCAAGGTTTATATACGCTTCAATTAAGAACTTGGGAAGCATGCCTCCGCTAACACACCGCGTAGGCATGCCTTCTGAGTACGCTCACTACTCTGTCGTGTGTTCAGTGCGCAACCCGTATACACGGGTGCTATCTGCATGGAAGTGGATGAACGCCGTAGGAAATGATGAGTACTTTCCCGAAAGCTTCCCCGAGTTTGTGCAGCAGCACATACCAACGCGGGGTATTCGCCCTATTACTGAAGAACTAGGGCAATTACGAGAACGAGTCACGTATCTTGTTCGCACGGAGTCGGTAATGGGAGACCTGCGCAAACTCCCCTGGGTTCCAGATAACCATACCTTTCCCAAAGGTAATTACCAAAGTGCCTACGCAGGAGGAAGCCCGCCCGATTTCTACGATAAAGGGTCGCAGGAAACGGTGCGTAGTTTGTACATTAATGACTTCAAGGAATTTGCATATGATCCGGACGTAATACCGGACGAATTTGAATGGGTAAGAACATGCAGGTAAAAGAGATTTCAGTAGAGATTGGAAGAACTTCCAGTGTCAATTATCAAAGCGCACGTAACTCTGTGGGGCTCACCGCAGAACTCAGTGAGAACGATTCTGTAATAGAAGCCGTTCGCGCGTTACAACGACAAGCGGTAGATCTATTGTTGGGTGACAACGAAGATCTGCAAGACGAGATTCCTATGACCACTGACATAGATGTTGCTGGTCTGGATGCTGCGCTACACGCTGGCGCAAAAGATAGAGTTCATTGATCTAAGGGATGAGCTGATATGTTTAGCTTTGCACACTGTTGATGACAGAAGTTTAGCAACGTATTGCTATGTTTTTTTTTACGCTACGCGTTAGAATGGTTTTGCATTTTGTTATCCATAACAGAATGTTTGATCATAGTCTTGTTTAGCGGCCTATTGCCCAGGTATGCTCTGCAAAACGACGTATAGCGAAGCGGAGTAAAGCAACCTTTTACAAAGGTGCTATGCTCTAAAACTGATGCCTGGTACGCAGAAATGTGTGCCAGGCATTTTTTGCTCTGTGTAATCTATAGGAGTGAGACGCTCTGTAAGGCCCTGCCGGGTCAACACTACCGGACCTAGATGATGTGCTGACCCCTGCAGTTGTGGAAACGCTCTGCAGGGGTTTTAACAACTTGTTACTCAGCCAAGTCCATTACTACGAATGTTTATTTTTTAATTTGAAGGAGAGAAGATGGCTACAAAACGCCATATATCCCGCTCGCCCGTTGGGTCGAGAAAAAGAAGACGCCGAACAAAGATTCGTGCTATTACCACTTCGTCAAAACGACGAAGTAAAGTTACTAAACGTATCGATACCGCTGCTGAGACTAAACTACAAAATGCTCATCAGGAAGCTATCGAAGAACAACCAGCTAAGAACATTGAACGTGTAAACTTCGATGAGCTCATGGTTGATATGACGTACCAACGCCCGATTAAAGATAGTCATGTTAGAAGTCTTATCATGTACTTTGATTGGGATAATTTCTCAGTACCTACGGTAGGGCGTCGTAAGAACGGCGCACTGTACGTAGTGGATGGGCAACAGCGTATCACCGCTGCGAGTAGCCTGGGCGCAACCAGTTGTTACGCAGAGGTTAAAGAGTCCACCGGACCTAAGTACGAAGCAAATCTGTTCCACCAGATCAATGCTGTGAGCAGGAAGCCGTCCAAACTAGAGATCTTCCGCTCGGCGTTGAGAGCTGGGCAGGAGACAGCTGTAGCTATCAACAAGGCTGTTGAAGCGGCTGGCTTCAAGATTGCTTTAGAGGAAAGCGTTGGCGCCACGGCGTGGCCCTATATTAAGGCGCTTACACAACTGGAACGCCTATACCGCTTTGGCGGATCAGAATTCTTGACGGATGTCCTAAGCCTCATCAACGAAATGTGGGAGGGCGAAGACGACGCCGTCCGGGAGAATATTATCGGCGGTATGCACAGGTTCATCCGGTTCAATCGCTTGGACGGGCCGCGTAATAAAAGCTGGCTGCACGAAGTTATGGCGACAAGGGGTATCACCCGTCGCGAACGCATCGTAGAGCAAATTGCAGCTAAGAATATGAGCGCCGCTGGTGTTCATAACCTGGCTGCTAATAGTAAGCTTGCCAATTCTGGCTATACCCGCGCAGAAGCGGTGCAGCAGATATTGGAAGATACCTGCAAGTTTAGAGGACCACGAAGACGTCGTGGAAATTTAGACGACGTGTAGTAGACTGTAACTTGACTAAACTGTACCCCGTCGGTTCACGAGGGACCGGCGGGGTATTCTTATTCTCTAGGGACGGAGGAGCTAGTTTTATGGCAGTTAAGGACGACTTGAAGGATTATCTAAAGCAGGCACGAAGCCTCATATATACGTACGGAGACATGTGGATGCGTGGTGACAGTGAGTGCGAGGGAGAACTCGCTTACTGGCTAATGTACGCTGACGATCGTTATGACCCTACCAAGGGCGCTAAAGAAGGTACCTGGCGTGTATATATTGCGAGGTGCCGTCTCGGCGCCATGCGACGTAAGCGCCACAAGAAACTCCGTGCAACGTGCTTTACAGATATAGGTGACACGTTTTCTGAAACAGTCGCTAATAAATCCAATTATGAACCAGTATCACGCAACGAGATTCCCGTTGAGGATATCACGAAACGTTGCAAGTTATCTAAGGGACAGTCCCAGGTACTGGAGTTACTACTAACTGGTCTTTCGCAGAGGGAAATCGCAGAACAACTTGGTGTGTCCAGGCAGGCAATCAGTTGTCGGTATCGTCTCGCGTTGCAAAAGTTACAGTCGTCCATTAAGAAAGGCGCGCATTCAAGCGCCCGTAGTACAGCGGCACATTGATCAAAGTAGCCCATAGTCTATCGATCGATAGTATAGGTATGTGAGGCCTTGCCCCGCGACGCCGTGTTACGTCAAGTCTTTTCAAATTTAATAGAAAGAGTCACTAAATGACTACAACAAGGAAGAAGACAGCCAAAAAGAAGGCAGTCAAGAAACGATCAGCAGCCGGAAAGGATCTGGCCGCCATTATCGAGGACATCCCAGATCTACCTGAACAAACTCCTGACCTCATGGACATTGAGGCCGTAGAGTTTCACTGGTTAGAGATCGACATCGTGGGCACCAGTCCACTCATTACGAATCGTTTTACAGATTCAGCTCTTAAAGTAATCGAGGACAAGCAGACAAAAGGTAAAACAGGTAAGACCCTGCAAAAGCCTCCGCGTGATCCTCAAAAGGAGTTTATGGAAGCTGCGCACATATGTAAGGGTGTTCCTGAGGTTTCTCACCTTGAAAAGAACATCTACGGGTTTCCAGCTGTTGCCCTCAAGAAGGCCATGGCGAATGGAAACTACCGTTACGGCGGCGCGAAGGATAAAGTCTCACAAATGGGTGCGTTTCATGTACACGGCCCGTGGCACGGACTTATAGAAATCCAGGATCTAAATGGAGACCCTGCGATACCTGAAATGGGACGCGATATGGTGATACTTCCTAAAGGGAACATCGCCTCGTTATCGTATCGTCCGTACTACTTCCCCTGGAAGATGAGTGTATTCCTACGATACTGCCCCACGCTAATGAGCAAAGCGGAGTTGATCCACGCTTTGTACATCGCGGGTAATTGTATCGGTATCGGGTCATGGCGTACGGAGAAGAGCGGGGACAAGGGAGCATTTGACGTGGGAGATATTAAATACCACGGCAAGAACTTCCAGGCACCTTTATACTCCTAAGCTTTTACACGTAGTTATAAGTAATACCCCTCTCGGGACGTTCCCGGGAGGGGTTCTTTTTTTGACACCATAATTTCGAGGTTAACATGAGTAACACACCAGAAAACACCAACACTGACGAACGTACTGTACTTGAAAACGAGCACGGTAAAGTTTGGACTACAGGCGAGTTACAACAAGATTTTGATGTACATGGTTTCATGGCTCCTTTCGTCCGTGTCACGCGTAAAGCAGACAATGCGGAGGGCACCCTACGATTCCAACACGCACCGCGGTTTTACTACGACTTTAAGGGCGTATAAATGCATAAATTAATGATCATTGCGGTGGAAGCTGATAGTCCAGAGGACGCCCAAGAGTCAGCGGAGCAGCACCTGGAACAATACCAGCAACGGGAGTTCGATTGGTATGAACTGGGTGGTCGCTGGCATAAATTCATAGGCTCAGACATAATCTACGACCCTGATACGAACGAACCCATCGAATACGTGGGTACAAACATCCTGTGTTACGCCGAGAACCCGGAGCTCTTCAACAGCACTATCAACGACGCAATTACCGAGCGTTTATTAAAGGCGCTGTCGGAGTTACGGGCACTACGAGGGGAGCCACTCCAGGAACTACCCGCCGATAATATTCTCCCGGACGAGGCAGAGGAGACGTTTGTAAAAGAGACTCTTAAACGACTGAACGCGGAGAACATGAAGCATCATAAGGTACTTAAAGAGTTGTTTACTGTAGATACTTTAGAAGATTTACATGAGCGATTGTACAGCACCGAAAAAGTAGCTCTGGCCACGCCACTGTTCCGCGTTCAAAGATTACTGGGACTCTTGGAGATATTTTTCAACGGCAATCAACTATTCTTTGACGCCGTCGGGCAATCCTCCGGTCGGGAGTATGTCGATATGCGTAAAGCATCGGACCCCGATAAGCAGTTTATCCTGGCCTATGACCTACACACTTAAGGAGGACGGTATGGTAGAAGCTACGTCAATTACCCTTACGGACATCTTCGATAAGGAGCAGCTTGAGAAGTTACTGTCCATGTGGGCAGAGCATACCTCTACGGAGCAAATATGCGAGGAGCTTGTTAAACCGAACATCGGTAAGATTAATGAGCGCCTATCTGCTAAATACGGCAGTAAATATAGTGAAAATGACCCACGGTATATAGCGTATTGTTGTGAGTATGTACTCCTCCGTGCGCAATTTCCCAGGGAGAAGGAGGATGTCGTAAATGGCGGCAACAACAGTTAGTAATGTACCGTCTATAGAGGGTACTAACGTCAACGTACGATTCAGCGCTGCGAATGGTTCTCGATACACGTCTGCAGACGCTAATCGTATAGGGCCTGAGCTGATTAAGCTTAAGAATTCCCATAACGGGAGCCTTACCAAGGAACTGCTCGTTACGAGCGCACGCGATGAGGAGTCACCGCTTCATCAGTATTTCGAGTGGAACGATGTCAAAGCTGCGCAAGCGCACAGGCTCGAACAAGCTCGTTATATGATGCGGTCTGTTCTGATCGTATGGGATGAGAGTAAGGATGACGGCTCGACCCAGAGCGTCCAGGCTCGGTTATTCCATAACGTGAAGAAACCTGTAACAACAACTGACCACGAGACAGGCGAGCTACATGAGCATGGAAAGCAGTCTGTCTTCGTGACGTTCACAGATGTTGTGGAGAATCCTGACTATGCACGCCAAGTCATAGACTCGACAGAAAAGGCGTTGCGAAGGATCGATTCTCGATTCAGGTTCTACCTAGAGCAGATTCCTGCTTTTCGTGAGCGGTTTCAAGCCTTATTTGATGAGATCTCTGATCTTCTCGATGAGTAATAGCCCGGGTCTGTACCAGGGTACTATCATTGACACCGGGTGAGCTCTGCGCACTTATCGGTGAGGATGAGATACAGCGCTAGCACATTAGGCTCAGACGCCTGAATATTTTACCAAAGCTACCAGATATGTAACTACCTATCACACCGTGTAGTTTATTCGGTGTTGTCATAAGTCGTTACTACACAGTGGTTTTACGGGTAATCTGGGTCACAAAACGGATGTTGTGACTCGGTTACTTGATATGAATTTACCTCGCTAGCCTGGGATTTACCTGGTTTAGCTGACGTTATTGCTTTTTCGTGTGGTGCTGGGTACGTAAGTCCTTTAATCGTAAGGGTTTAAGGTTACTTTTGGTCTGGGGGGATACGCCACGACCTAAGGGAGTGGTCGTAGACCCCCTACACCACACTGGTGTTAATAGCATAAACATTATGCTATTGCACGATTATGGCCCACTAATCGGGTCACAACATCACGAAACCCCTATTTTTAAAGGGTCTAGCAGCACGAATTTCTATAGCGTGCGGTATATACTGTTGTATTTTTTACACGATTCTGGAGTTACCTGGTTATCCCCAGGTTACCGACAAGTTTTCCACAAGGAGTTTAATTATGGAAGAGTTCTCGATTATTGATTACTGGCCTGTGTTCGTGTTCTTTGCTTGTTCACTGGCGTTCTTTCTGTACCAAGTGAAATCGTTGAGTGCAGTAAAAGATAAAAGTTCGTAGAATATTGTTCGCGACAACATATCGATAAATACACCTTTGACAAGCGAGAGTATGAATAGAATCACCTAGGCAGAATCTCTGCCACTGCAAGGAGGGTCACAGTGGCTCGTAACGTAAGGATTATTCAAATTGAACCTACAGACGTTAGCCGTCTTGAAAGGTTATGTACATTACCTGATCCGGAACTAACACCGGATTCCATTATCTTTGAACGCAGCACGGACTTCGATGAAGACCGTACTATTAGTGTTCAGGTGATATCCAGTAAAAAGCCCGCCAAGGAACCCTGTTGGACGCAGGCTGTTCTCTTTCAGAAGGGCATCGCTAACGAGCTTATTGAGTTAGCGTGTACTCCTCCGGGATCTGCGGCTATGGGGGAATACCGAATGCAGGTCGGTGGCGACGAATATACCGTGGACGTCGTCGTTGATAAGAATGTTGATTTCTAAATGCTAGTACCAAGAAAGGTTACAACCAAGAATGGTTGGACACATGAGCGGTTCGCGCCTTTCTTACCTGTTAAAAGCCTACGCGACTCTGCACGTTGTTTAACACATCGTCATTTGCATCAGGCTATAAACAAGTTAGAAAGCATCCAGCGGATCGAAGATGATTTACGCGACGCGCATGACGATAGTGACACTACCCATTATTCTGTAGGGTTGGGTCATGATTACTTAAAGGAGTCAGGACCTTGGTGGGCGATGTTTCGGTGCTACCCCGGACTCCGCGAGGCGTTCCTGGTTGAGTGTTTAGATACCCTTGTTAAACTTCTCGGGTCTAAGCACCACTACCAGTATGCGAATATTGAAGAATTACGGGATACCTTGAATACACACTACCCGGGACATACATCCTGGTCGCCCGCACTTCAGCGTAAGCTTGAAGATGACGTACACTGGCTCGGGGATGCTCGGGTTCATCTATGTATGCGGGGCGTGCTGTACGCTATGAAACCTACTTGGTACAGACAGTTTGAGGAGTTTTCGTGCAAAGCTAAGGGTGTAAATTACTGGGTACCACAACCTTACATGGATTTCCTAGATAAGGTCTTTACGGCAATACATGAACCTGAAAAGGCTCCGATAGCCGCACTCCGCAAGGACAATGGTTGTCTATATATACCTGCTGCAGCGGGCTTCCTCTCTAAGGAACTCGTCTAGTGTCTGGGTGGCAACCGCGACCCATCGACATCAAATGGTCTGAATCTCTTATTCGTACCATTAAACAGGGCGGAATCTGGTCTACTACAAATGGTCGGTCTATTTACAAGTTCGACCATGACAATAAAAAACTGATTACAGTTAAGAACGAGGATGGCACGTTGCATGATCGTATTTGTATTGTCTTTGCCGAACTCGGCTGGACGGTGGATACGCCGGTGCACATGTCTAATCCGGAAAGGAACTGAGTGTGAATGGGTAGACCCCGAAAGAAGCGGATACACATCAACATGCATGTTATCCGTAAGAACACTAAAGAGGGCACGGAAGATCCTCCTATTACCATTAAATGCGGTAGGGATAACCACTACTGCAGTGAAGTAACTATCCAGGGTGAGTCCCGTTTGATATATTCCCCGCACAAACCGATACTTAGTTGCGGAGCGCGGCTTATCCTGGAAACTACCGCACCTATTGTTATGGATAACAAAAAGGCTGTTGAATGATACGTAACAAAAAAGATGTACCTGGAGCCAACTACGTTGAGAAGGGTTGGGGACATGAGCAGTGGATTGTCAACACCCCGGAGTACTGCGGTAAGATACTGCATGTTCGCCGAGGTAAACGTTGCTCATGGCATTATCATCGCATCAAGGAGGAGACATTCTATCTCCAGTCTGGTCGTGTGATGGTGTTCATTGGGGACACGGATAAGGAGGAAGGCGCTGAGATGGTTATATTAAACCCAGGCGACTCCCTCCATATCCTCCCTGATACCCGCCACTTCTTCTTCGGCGTAGAGGACTCCGACATCTTTGAGTTTAGTACACATCATGAGGAGGCAGATTCTATCAGAATTACGAAAGGTGATTAAATGATTAACTGGTCGGCCTGGGTAGAGCAGGAGTACACCGTGTATCCTCTGACCGCAGGTCGGAAAACACGGTGGATTGAGGCGCCCAGCCACGAACTAAAGGAACTACAGCGGGATATCCTTGATAAACTGCTTTACAAGCTCGAACCTACGGAGTTCTCTCACGGGTTCTTGCCTGATCGTTCAATTGTTTCCAACGCACAGGCACATGTTGGTCGGGAGTGGGTTGTAACAGCGGACATAAAAGACTTCTTCCCGTCAATTACTTCCGCGCAGGTAACTACCGTACTGGCTGAGTTACATTTAAGCCCCGAGCGGCAGCATATTATTACGGAGCTAGTTACCCGTAAGGGGAGATTACCCCAGGGCGCACCCACGAGTCCACACCTATCCAATCTTGTAGTAAGAGGCTTGGACAGGGAACTGGGTTCTCTAGGTTGGACGTATACAAGATACGCAGACGACCTTACGTTCTCAGGTGACGGGGACACGCAGGATCTGCTATTCAAGGCGACCCAGCGCGTACGCCGCCACGGGTTCAAACTGGCGCCTAAGAAGACTCGTGTTATGCCACGACATCAGCGTCAGGTTGTGACCGGGCTAACGGTTAACGAGAAAGTCTCAGTACCGAAACCTTTACGGCGCAAGTTACGCGCAATGATACATAACATAGATAACGGCCCCGCTAGTGAGCACCAATTGCAGGTGGCAAACGGCAGGCTATCTTTGGCACGATTTGTAGAAGGATTGATTGAAGTATGATTAGAGTTACATTTTTAGACATGGACGGTGTACTCGCAGATTTCTGCAAACACGCTCTAGCGCATTTTGAAATGGAGCACCGTCTGGATACCTGGCCCGCAGGTAATTACAACATCGAAGAGGTGGTAGGCATGCCTCAAGATGACTTCTGGTTAGAACTGGACAACGTGGGACCAGGGTTCTGGTCGACAATTCCGGAGCTTCCCTGGGCGCACCAACTGGTGGCGCTCGCCCGCGCCAAGTCTGAAGATTACTACATCTCCACATCACCCAGTAGGGCACCCGCGTCCAGTATGGGCAAGGTTCACTGGTTGCAGAGATTCTTTGACCCGCGATTCCGTCGCTACATGTTGGGAAGCCACAAACATCTTTTGGCAAAACCTGACGTAGTTTTAATTGACGACAGCGATGAAAAGTGTAGAAAGTTCATTGAGGCTGGTGGTCATGCTATCCTACTACCCCAACCCTGGAACGCTAACCATGGTTTAGTAGATCCGGAGAAAGAGTACGGCGGACGCATGGACTACGTAGACAGTCGTATGAACGAGATTACGGAGTTACTAGAAGGAAACTAATATGCGTAAGGGTATATTGTTGGCGGGCGGTCGCGGCACCAGACTGTTTCCGGCAACATTAGCTGTGAGTAAACAACTTCTGCCTATCTACGATAAGCCGTTGGTGTACTATCCCCTCACGACCCTTATGCTTAGTGGTATCCGGGATATCCTGGTTATCACTACACCCCGTGATCAGGAAGCTTTCTGGAGTGTCTTGTCAGACGGAGCTGACTGGGGACTTTCTATAGAGTACCGGACGCAGGACTCACCGCGAGGCATTCCGGAAGCTTTCTTGATTGCGGAGGATTGGTTGGAGAATAGCCCCAGTTGTCTAGTACTAGGGGACAATATTCTTCATGGCGACCAACTTGCAGCACGTCTCCAACAGGTTTCAGAAACACCCGCGCAGAACACTATTTTTGCAGCGCGTGTCTCTAACCCCGAGGATTATGGTGTTGTAGAGGTCGATACAGAGGGCATGGCCATCTCCCTGGAGGAGAAACCAAAATGTCCTAAAACTAACTTTGCTGTAACAGGACATTATTTCTACGAGCCCGGTGTTGTTGACGTGGTGCGCGGACTTCAACCCTCAACAAGGGGCGAGACAGAAATCACAGATGTTAACCGTTACTATATGGAACAGGGTAGGTTACAGGTGTTGGACATTGGTCGTGGATCTGCCTGGTTTGACACGGGCGCCCACGATGCAATGCTTACAGCAGCTAACTTTGTACAACTCATGCAACAACAACGTGGTACGCTGATCGGCTGCCCGGAAGAAGTTGCATGGCGTATGGGCTGGATTACGGATACAGAACTGGAACAACTTGCACAACAATCCCGTGCAAGTGGTTATGGCGGTTATTTAGTGGATCTATTGGATAGTTCCTCTATTAGGTCGTCCCCGCGGCCAAACAATGCGAGAGTTGGTTAGTCCATGTTGTTCTCTCGCACGGGGTCGTGAGCCGTGAGTGCGGATGGTTGCTCCTTCCCGGCCTTATGGATGATAAGTCGGGTGCGAACAAAAAGGTTCGCTTAAACGTCATAACGTAACCTAATTGATACGGACGTTTACATGTTACGGTGCTGAGCATGAGCCATAACCACGGCAGCACCCTTTTATACAAGGTGATCGTAATGGGTCCTGTAGCACTGATTCTTGGAATCATTCTTTACATCATTGTCGCCATAGACTTCTACAAGCGGGAGGATTACCCGTTATGCTTAGTGTTTATATGTTACGCAGTTGCAAACATTGGCTTTATTTGGGCCGCCCTTCGTAAGAGTGGTGACTTATAATAAATGACATTGGACACTTTACACGGAGGTTGAACTGACGACTCATATGCCTAGTAGAAGAGACGAACGCCGCGAGCGTAGAGAAGAGCGCCGCGAAGACAGACGTAACGCTCGAAATGACGACGCTACACCAGATGTTGTTGACGACACTACTGAGGAACCTACGGCTGATAGACGCGACGACCGCCGAGACGAGCGGGAAGAGCGTCGGGATGATCGTGACCAACGTAAAACGGATCGTCGTAATTTTCGTTTGGACAAGATTTCAGCGATTACGGAGAAAGCACTGGCTGTTGCGCAGAAGCGTAAGTGGTTGGTGTTTATTATTGGCGGGGCTATCGTAGCCTATTACACGATATTCGGAGGCAACTTCGGAAATGTGATGGACCTTGTTAAAGGTCTTTTTTAGGAGGTAATTGAGGGGACATGCGGCAGTGGCAGGATCTGCATCGCGACGCGACTATTGTTGATTTACATTCGCACCCTACGTTGAAAGCGTCTCTGTTCCGCCGGGATATGGCGCAGGATAAGTTTGGAGGGTTATCACGTATTTTTAAGGCGGCATTCTGGCCACCTGCAGTACGTTCTAACTTTCCAACGATGGAGCGCGGTGGTTTAGACGTAGGTCTTGCCACGGCGTACATCCCTGAGTGGGATTGGTTCCAGGACCTGCCCTTGTTGAAGGTCGCTAAGTGGTTGAACCGAAAGGCGTGGAAAGAATACATAGCTGCGCCGTATTACGAAGCTACTAACCGGATGCTTGATCTATTGGAAGAGCAGGCAGCTGACTACAACAGGTACATAAGAACCAGTAGGGAGTTCCCTTACACTGAGTTCCGCCCATTAACGATTGCCAAGTCACGCCACGCGTTGGACGAGGCGCTCGACCGTGGTGATATGTGCTTAGTGCACTCTGTTGAAGGCGGGCATAGCTTACAGTGTTCTGACATAGGTAAACTCACAGCAGACGACCTTGAGGACGCTGATTTTGATAAGATCAGTCCTGTCGCTATAGAGAATCTGAATGCACTATGGCAGAGAGGTGTCGCGTATCTGACACTGGCTCACTTCTACCCTAACATTTGTGCGTACCCTTGCTTCCCATACCCTGAGTACGCGTTGAAGTTTGCACGCAAGAGTCGGTTACATGACAAGTGGGATCACAATAAGGGTTTAACACCCACAGGAGTAGCGGTTGTCGAGAGGATGTTTGAACTAGGTATGCTCGTCGACATTACGCACTGCACCCCGCCCGCGCGTAGTCGCGTGTACCAACTGGCTACGCACCATAATGCCACTTCGCAGATCATTGCGACGCATATGGGGGCCAAGGCTATAAACCCTGATACTTACTGCTTAGAGGACTGGGAGATTAAATGGCTCGCCGACAACGGCGGTGTTGTTGGTGTAATTTTTATGAATTACTGGCTATCTCCTGTAGATACTAAGATGGGCATGAAGTATGTAACTAGTACAATAGAGCACCTCCACAAGGTTGGTGGTGAAGACGTTATTGCCATGGGCTGCGATTTGGATGGGTTTACCGACCCACCAGACGAGCTGGCAGATATGTCTAAATTTCCTCGACTCACCAGGGAGTTAGCAGCATTGCACTCCGGTCCGGGGACACCTACGTTTTCTGATGAAGCAATCAAGAAAATAATGGGTGGTAATTCTTTGCGTGTACTGCGTGAAGGTTGGAAAAGATAGTACTGTGGCAAGTACTACTTAATTACCCAGGGATGGTTCACATTTATATTTAAGGAAGGGATTCTTATGAGGATTCTTATCACGGGTGCTACTGGATTTATTGGTAGCGCATTCATTCGTAGGTTCTGGGACCTGGTTAGCGCAGGCGATGAGAAGGCTAACGATTCTGTAATTGTAGGATTTGCACGTAACACTGCTTCCAAAAACCAAAAACGTCTTACCACTGTTATGCCTGAAGAACCCAATAGGGTTGAGATGGTATACGGAGATCTTCTTGGCGACATCTCAGGCATCTGTGAGAAAATCGATGCTGTTGTACACTTTGCTGCCAGGACCTTCGTAGACCATAGTATTCGGGATTCCCAGCCGTTCGTAGAGAACAACGTCATGGGAACCTTACGACTTCTCGAGGACGCTCGGAGGCACGGTGTTAAGCGCTGGATCCAGATCTCTACCGATGAGGTTTATGGATCTATTCTTAATGGTGCGTACTCTGAAGATGCGCCAATTAACCCGACTAACCCCTATAGCGCTTCTAAGGCAGGCGCGGATGCTCTTGTTGTTTCTTACGTTCACACGCATGGTATGCACACCAGTGTTATTCGAACAGAGAACAACTACGGGCCGTACCAGCATACGCAGAAGGCTTTACCAACATTTACCAAAGCTGCGATAGAGGATAAGAATCTTCCTGTATATGGTGACGGTGGTCATGTACGTCAGTGGTTACATGTTAACGACCATGTTCGTGCTATCTGGGATTTACTGCACGCTGATGTGGAACCTGGGCAGATCTGGCATGTAGCTGGTTGCCAGGAGCTTACAAATACCCAACTTGCAGAGATAATTCTCGAAGCATGCGATAAACCAACTGATAGGATTGATTACGTACCAGACCACGATATTCGACCTGGTCACGACAGACGTTATGCGCTTGTTTGTGACAAGATGAAGAATGTAATTGGCTGGGAACCAGAGATTGAATTAAATGCTGGTTTAACAGAAACAGTTCATTGGTATAGGGATAACCGTTGGTGGTTAGATTGGTAAGCGGATGGGATTTGACACTAAGTTCAGACCTGAATTCGTCCCTCGGCGCTATAGAGACATAGTAGCTCGCGAAGCTGTTATGCAACCGATCCTCAAGATGGATCGCCGCCAGCGCCTTACTGATGAGAAGCTTATACAGGCTACTCATAAGCTTACGACTATGTGGCGCGCCCGTGTTCTCGAACTCCGGGATCACGGGTGGCATCCCGCACAGGGTTCATCCGGACCCAGTACGAAGCCTATTGATTACATGCGTAACTGCAGGCCTAACTTCGTTTCTATGATGCCCCGGACCCGTACTTGTAAGATGTGGCATGCGTGCCCGTTTTGTTGGGGCCGTATGGTGCAGCAAGTGTACGACAAGGTGGATAACGCGTTTCCTGATACAACTCTGGTGGAACCACGAGAAGTAGTGCCCGCAACTGTTCACGAAGGTATTTTGCCTGAAGGACTTGCGGTAGGCGAACGGAAGCGCCGCGCACTCGTTTTAGAGGAAGACGTTACCACTGCCGCAGATGGTAAAAAGCGGAACATCACACCTTTGGATAGTCGTGTGTTCCCGTACCATCTTGTTACTGTGTGTAAGCGTAGTACGTACTCTGCTAACGATGCCAGCTTACCTAACTTAGTTGATGGTTTTTGCAGTAGTCGTGCGCGTATTCGTGCCATACCTTTCGTAGGCGCAATGATCTCCACCACAATTGTGTATCAAACTAAACAATGGAGACTGGCACACCGGTATCTGTTGATGGTTGAAGACAGTGTGGAGTTACCGCGCACATTCGAGGATGCTCCCGGTTTTAAGAGGAATGAACAGCCTACACGGCGCGCTGTTATGAACGCCGTAGCACTTACCTGCCAGTACCCCAGGCAGATTCTCGTGGGAGATCCTAAGTACTCTACACGTATTCTACACGCCACCCGGGGACGAAGGTTGCGTGCTCTATATGGTTGTTTCAGGAAATCTTCTAACTATGGAAGCGTTCAATAGATCTGAATTATCTCTTAAGCCTCTGGCTGAGAGGCGATCAAAACTAAGTATTTCTCGCATACGTAAGTTACGGGCGCCTCGCAGGGGTTTGGAAGGACTTGTGGGGCGTACCGCTACGGACGCATCTAATCACCTAGCACAGGACATCATCCGATCACGGGATGGTTCCAGCAAGGTGATTCTTTTTATGGGAGCGCATCTCATAAAGCTTGGTCTTACTCGGTTTGTAACGGACCTAATCCTTAAAGGTTACATCGATCATGTGGCTATGAACGGCGCGTGCGCTGTTCACGATTTCGAGTTGAATACGCATGGTGGTACCAGTGAGGATGTTAAGCGTTACATAGCTAAGGGACAGTTCGGGTTATGGTCCGATACGTCTAGCCTTAACTCTGTCATTAATAACCGACCCAGTGACTGCAAAGGGGCCGGTAACGCATTTGCACAGCATCTTCACACGAAGGTGGGCGCATCTCCGGAGACATCTATTTTTGCAGCGTGTCATGAGGCGGGTATTCCTGCCACGTTACACATACTTATGGGAGGTGATATTAATCACTCGCACCCTAACTTTGACGGGGCTGCGTGGGGTTCTGCCTCTTACCATGACTTCCTTGTGTTCGCAGAGTCTTTACGCGGACTGCATAACGGTGGCGTGTTTCTCAATGTAGGATCCGCAGTACATGGACCAGAGATTTTTCTTAAGGCGCTTAGCATGGTCCGTAATGTAGGGCAGTGTAAGCGGTTTACGACGGGTGTACTGGATCTGTACGAGCTACCTAAGAAGTGGAGAGACGGGGAAGCTAATCCCAACTCCCCACTATATTACTTCCGTCCCTGGAAGACGTTGCTCTTACGTACACAGGACGATGGGCACAGCGAGTATGTGCAAGGCGATTTTACTAGAACTATTCCCCTGTTGTGGAGGCATATAAAAGATGGATAAGTCCCGAAAGGACATCACACTGCAAGAAGGCGTTTTACGTCTTTACGCTATTACATGGAAGTTATACGAGGACCAGTACGCAGACTTTGATGATTTTCTTGAAAATGCTCAGTGGAAATCAGTATTGGATAGTCTGCATTCTACAGCGTTACTTATGTTTGTGGAGAAGCCTGCAGGGCAGCTTATTAAGGACCTCAACGACGATCTGCGTAACGTAGTTTTGCGCGCGCACGTGGATATCGTAGACATGCACCGTAAGTCAGGTAAACGTGCACCTACGTTGACGGACACGGTTTTGGAGATTCTTGGAGAGGAAACACCTCCTTTTGAGGCTGATCCTCCGGTAGAAGAGCCCGATGAGACGTCATTAAATGACAGGTATGACGCATTATTGGCTCCGTTGGAACCACAACCGGTACCAAATACACCTGAAGAACGTTTGGAAGATCCGCTGCAGTCTGATAAAAAGACGCAGTTGATTTCTTTAGAACTTGACAAAGAAAGTATTGATGCTTGTATTGCATATATGACTACTGAGGAACAGGACGTACCTCCAGGTCATACACTTTACGAGATCGAGCGCCAAGAAGGTCAGACGCCGCTTATTAAAGGCGCAACGATCGCTATTGGCGTTGTTACCGCAGAGGGTGGTCCTTACGTAGATGTAGCACTACTCGACGCCAATTTAATGATTGTGAGTGAAGGTAGACCTCTAAGAGACACTAAATTTTTAGAAGGAAACCAGCGCGTACAATTATCCCATGCAGGAACAGACTACGAGATTGAACTTGTTTCTGTGGAACGCGGTTAGTTAAGAAACGGGGCACGGATGCCACGGAAACGAAAACTACAGTCGAAAACTCCACCTGTTTGCCAGGGAGGGCGTACGCCTCGTCGTTGCTTACGTTGCGAGGGTTGGTTCTGCTCGCGCGGAATTGGTAATCGACAGTGTTCCAAGTGTTTTGATGACAGCATTCACGTAAGTAAGCGCCAGCGAGGCACAGGGATACCTGTCACTGGTGAGAACGGGGGTGTTGGAGAGGAATCTTAATGAAAGCTCTAGTAATTGGCGACCTTATACTCGACAAAACGATTGTTTGCGATGTTGATAGGGTTGCACCAGAAGCTCCAGTTGCTGTGGGAAAGGTCTCTCACAGCTTCTTTACGTTAGGCGGCGCTGGAAACGTTGCTAATAACCTTCGGTCGTTAGGCATCGAGGATGTTACCTTGGTAGGCGCCGTTGGCGCAGACGCTGCGGGGGAAGAGGTCTTGGAGCAGTGCGCGGACGCAGGCTTCAGTACTGAGTACATCAGTACACGCGCAGATAACCATTCTACTACGGTCAAAGTCCGGTACGTTAACCGTGACAGAAAGATGTTGTTCCGCGCAGACTACGAGAAAAAGGATGGTACTCCCAGTAAAATGCGACTACCGCTTCCTGAGGACATCGAGCAATACGATGTCATAGTACTATCTGATTACGACAAAGGTTTGTTCACCGATTTTGCGCACTTCCCTTCAATGCGGGTAATTACTGCAGCAAAAGAGTACGGTATTCCCGTCATTGTGGATTGCAAACCTGCGAATATCGCATTGTTCAAAGGCGCTTCGGTGATTACACCTAACCGAAAAGAGGCTAGGGAGCTTGTACAACAGGAGCGACCCGGCTGCGCAACTGATGACGAAGTGTTTGGAAGTAACACGCTGTACGACATCGCCGCTGACTTCGATATTCTTAATATCGTTGTAACTATGGCTGATGATGGTATTGCCGTACTCCACCCATCACGGCATGAGGCGGAAGTGTCTCTTCCAAACGCACGGGGTGTACACGATGTTACAGGCGCAGGTGACGTAGTAGTTGCCGCGCTGGCAGTAGCAACTGTGAATAAGGATCTCGCGCGGGATACGTGGGAGGCCATGCTGGACTTTGCTAACGCAGCAGCAGGTATTTCCGTAGCATCCCCAGGCACTACGAGTGTACGTCTTTCAGATGTACAGGCAGTACTGGCAGAAGAGCGTATTCAGAAGAAGATCTGTAAAGATCCGCACGCTCTTGTACTACTTTGCACAGCAGCTAAGCAGATAGGTCGTTGTGTGGTATTTACTAATGGGTGCTTCGACCTATTACATCCTGGTCATGTACATCTGTTACGCGAAGCTCGTAAAGAGGGCGATATGCTTATTGCGGCTGTTAACACTGATGAATCAGTTCGCGCGTTGAAGGGTGAAACACGCCCCGTACTTCCTATAGAGACAAGGATGGCAGCGTTAGCAGCTATTGATGCTGTAGATGTTGTTATCCCCTTCTCGGAAGATACGCCGGAGAAGTTAATTAGAAAGCTGGACCCTGATGTTCTTGTAAAGGGTAAGCACGAAGATACCTGTCCACATAGCGGTGATCCGGTACCTGGCGCAGATTACGTTGCGTCAAAAGGAGGCCGGGTGGTCTTTGTGGATGTCATTCCGGGGTATAGTACAACAGCTACGTTAGCAGCAGGTACTGACGCTTAAACGGTTTCTTCCGTTTCTTCGTCTTCTTTGGGACCACGTTCCTGTGCGTTATCGCGCAGGATGTGGGTACCATTGGGCGCTACGATACCAAGCCGCACTTTATTGCCATTGGTGTGTACAATAGTTACGGCCACATCTTCCCCGATGTGAACTGTTTCGCTTTGCCGTCTCGTAATTACTAGCATTTCGTTCCTCTTTTCCCGAGGGGACATTGTTTTAGATAGCGGGAAATTGGGTCAGTCCTCTGGTGAAGGATTGTAACACAGCGGGTAGGTATTAAAAAGAATGTCAGAAACAAATTCGGAAGAACTGCAATTATTTGTAGGCCTTCTTAAGACAGCTTTGGTACGAGAACACGCAGTTCTTCCGCAATTTATACTTGCTACTCGCATATGTGGTGCTGGTAACTGGACGGCGGCAGCGGAGTTGGCGCGGTCTTTGACACAACTTTCCGAGGAGTTTCTGGAAAGTATTACGAATGTAGCGATACGTAACGACATGATCCCTGCTGGAAAGCGCCTATTCCCTAGATGCCACATTTGTGGCGGGTCTTGGTGCTATACAGGAACCACGAGGCTACATCACATCGTTCACAAGGAGAATTTTGTAATGGATAACAAAAACAAGGATAAGGAGTCTTAATGTCAGGTTTTGTATTCTCTTCTGATTGGCACCTAAGTTTTGGAACATGGTCCAGCCACCCAGATCTCGTAGGAGATCCTTACTATTCGTTAAGACAGATTGTCGACTTTTGTATCGAGCATAGTTGCCCACTTATCGGTGGTGGAGATCTGTTTGATAAACCTGTACCGGATCCGGTCAGTGTTAGTGTGATGTGCCGCGAGATGGACAGAATGCAGGAAGCAGGTCTTCCCGTGTATTTCGTACAAGGTCAGCACGAGCGCATCAAGCGGTCCGTGATCACACATAATTCTGAAGATATGGGCGGTACGCCCGAATGGATGCGGGTACACCCTTGGCCCCAGCATGTCCATAAGAAGACCTTTACCATCGACGGTAAGCAGTTTTACGGTTTGGACTGGATGCCTCCAGGGCAAATTGAAGAAGCACTCGCAGAGATTCCGGAAGGGACTTACTTCTTAGTGTGCCATCAAGTGTGGTTTGAGTTCATGGGTGATTCCATTTGTCAGCCTGAGTGTCGCCTGGACATGGTTCCGCATGTAAGAGAGGTTCTTACTGGAGACTTCCACGAGACAACCGAGGCAGACAATGGAGCTTATATCTTGATGCACTCACCTGGTTCCATCAGTATGCGCACTATGGGTGAACCCGCTGATAAGAATTTCTTTTACTTCAAAGGACCGGATGACGTGGACATGCAGGCCATCGAGATGGCGGAGCAGGCGCACCCGAAGGACATAGTTTCCCTAAAGACACGACCGTACTTTGAAACTTCTATCGAAACAGCCGAGGACTTGGATAACTTCGTGAGTTCTTGGGAAGTGACGATGGAAGAGGACTTGCCTGCTGAGATACAGAAGCCTATGTTACGCGTCAACTACCATGACGACGTACCTGAGGTCTACGATCGTATACTCGGCGCGGTTGGTGATACCGCTTACTTATTCCTATACCCCCGTAAGATTCGAGAGGATGCCATAGAAATTGATGACGTCACTCGCGAACAACTACGAGGGCAGGGGTTATTGGGGTGCCTGGCGCAGGTGGAGGACGAATCGTCTCCCGTATATACGTCCACGGCACGTTTACTTGGTAGTACAGATCCTGCTGCGGAACTGGCTGCCATGCACACAGAGTATTTAGCAGAGGATACTGAATGAAGTTAGTTCAATTGGAGGTCCAGAACTTCTGCCAACATCGGCACCGTATTGTGGATTTTAGTCCACGCCTCACGGCGTTCTTGGGCCAGAACGGTTCTGGTAAGTCAAACTTGTTAACGGCTGCACTCGGCGCGTTGACTAACGACTTCAGCAGAACTCACGGCAATAAAGCAGAGAATATCTGTCAAACAGCTCCTGAAGATGAACCTTCTTTTGTGAGACTTACATTTGAACATGGTGGCGTAGAGGTGACCGTCCAGCGCGGTCTACGAAAGTCACAGTCCTACTGGGAACAAGGTGAAGATCGGGTTCGTGGTGACAGAGCTGTCACAGAACGTGTTACTGAGTTCCTGGGTACGTCTAAACGGATCGTCAATGACTACATCTTTGTAGAACAGGGTGAGATTTTTACACCACTGGTTTGTAAAGAGGCTGACAGAGCTCGTGCGTTTCAACAATTATTTGGAACGGAGCACGCAGAGCGTTGTTGGAAGGCCGCAGGAGAGCTACTATCATCGATACCCACAGAAGTAAGTGCGTTGGACATTGATTCGCTTAATCGTGAATTACAGGCAGCGCAGGAGCGTGTTTCCGATATAGAGCGGCAACTTGGTGAGATAGACTTACCTGATGACTACTCATACGACAACGACCCCGCGAAGGATATTGTGGATGCGTGGAGCGCACTAACGGCTGCTAACACATCTCGTGATACACTCGCGGACGGTATCGATAAGTTACAGTCCGAAGTAGACGACCTGACAGCGAGCACAACCCACTTACAGGGGGAGTTTGCAGCTGTGGAAGAGGCCTTACGTAGTACACGAGACGCCCACGCTGCTGCGGAGGCGGCGCTTCAGACCTGGGAGTTTCGGGAGATGGCGGCAGCTCGGTTGGAGACTAACCGTCAGCTTCATGCTGCGCTTTTAGAGGAGGAGGCAGCGCATCCTATGCCTGCCAAGCCCGCAGACTACATCGAGGACCTTGAAGAATGGCGTACCCATACCGGTACGCTTACAGCTAAGCACCATAAGTACGAAGATATGGTTGCCGCGTTAAATCCTGACGCAGGTGTCGTCGAGTGTCCTACCTGTGGAACACCGGTAGCCGATCTTGAGATGGACATCGAATATGCGCGTGCTAAGGTTGGTAAGCTTGAGGCAGAGATAGCCGATAGACAAGCTTCCGAGACCGCTACACGTGGTTATAACGAGGAACTCGGTCTTTGGCGTACGTGGGAAGCATCCTGGACATCGCGTAGTGATTCTATTGCTTCAGCGATCGAAACAGATGCAGCTACGGCACAACAGAGCGACCTTAGCGAGGAGAAGCGTGCAGAGTACCAGAAGCTAGTGGATAATGTTTCTTCGTGGGTTACTGCGAAGGCAGATATCACTAAGGACCTGGCATCTAGTACTGCTATTTTGTCGTCTAAGGATTCCCAACTTACTGCTGACAAGGAAGCTTGTAGTAAGCTGGAAAAGCGTATTGCTGAGCTACTGGGAGAATATCCGGATATTTCAGAAGAAGTTGCAGCAGAAGCAGCCACTACGGCGGCAACTAATGTGCAGCTTTATCATGATACTGTACGGTTACAAGGTAAGCGGGACGAGGCGGTTATAGCTGCTGAGAACGCCGCGAACCGTGTTGTTCGTGCTGAGGAGTCTGTACAAAGAGCTGCTAGGAACGTGGAGTTTTCCGCGCACGTAGCAGCAGTACGGGATATTCTCCACAGGGACAACCTTCCTAAGTTAGTAGCGCAAAATTATCTAGAATTGCTCGAAACGGACATTAACGAGATACTAGAGTTATTCGGCGTGGACTTTAGGGCCTCCGCTGTTGATGGACTGGGGTTCATGGTCGACTTTCCTGACGGACGGTCACAACCTGCACCGCGGTTATCAGGTGGTCAGAAAGTCGTACTTGCATTAGCATTCCGTATCGCAGTGAACTCTTTGTTTGCATCGGATCTTGGTGTTATTGCCCTGGATGAACCTACCGCTTACCTGGATGACGAGAACATCGGTTGTCTGGATGCGGCGTTATCCCGGTTGCGTAACCTATCTGAAGCACGCGGGTTACAGTGCATACTGATTACGCATGAGAGGGGATTAGGACATCTCTTCGACCACGTCGTGCAGTTGTAAGTGATAAGGACGCACTTAATGCACCAAACGGAGACACGCGAGCTTCGATTACAGTTAGCTTCCACGGGAGATGTCTGGGCAACAACTTGGTTGGAGCCGCATCCCCGTCGGGTAGCTACAAGCGTAGAGGAGTTTGTAGAGACTCCCCTGTTTAACGACTCCACATCTGCTGCAGTCGTGGGTTATCCAATTAACGTGGGATTGATAACCGAGATTTACCTACGCAGGCACGACGATCCGGATTATATGATATGGGTAGCGTCCCCGTTACTTGCGGGAGCTACGAAGATTAATCGTATTGATCCGGTTTTTGTGCTGGAGGCATCTAAGGGACTCGACCCTCACTTGTCTCCAAGCCTGGGCGGTTGGCATCAGTTTTGTAAGAAGGATTACCCTGCTTACGCATTAGCTGATGTCATGCAGAAGGGCACAGCCGTGTCCGACCAGGTACTTAAGTTATTACATGCACACCCCGTGTGGCCCGCATTATCATTCGTATCGGGACTAAATCAGGCTATGTGTTGTCGTGTAATAGGTACGATACTGGACCCGCGTTGGTATGTTGATTTAGACCAACCTGTTAGGACATCCCGACTGGAGTCCTATCTCGGGTTGTCTCTTGGAGTACAACGAATTGCGTTGGACATCCTTGGCGATCAGAAAACTGTGAAGACTCGTTCAGAGGATATCCAGAAGGAGATCGACGACTTGTCTGCTTATGAGGGTCGGCGCGTTAATTATTGTATTAGTGTGCAACATTGTTGGTGGAAGGATCCTGATTTACTACTACCTGCAGATGGTGGTGAAACAGATGGTGTACCTTTACTACAAGCTCCCGGTGGTTTTTTGTGGAGAGTGTGGTTCTCCCACGGAAGGACGCCTAAAGGGTACCTGCGTACATCCCAGCAATTTATAAGGTTTTTGAGAGATGCTTGGCTTGATGCGTTATATTCAGAAACCGTAGGCGATAGCTTGTTTATTCCTGAATACTTTTTCAAACACGATTACGAGCAACTGGCTTACATACAACACATGGAAAAGTTTAAGGGTTAGTACGGCACACCCGTGGCGAGGTATTTGTGCAAGAGATAACAATCAGAATTCGGTTTAACCAACCGTGTCCGGGTGCTGTACGCACTCAGGAGGGTAAGAATGTCTTGCACGCACACCAGAGAGATCCGGAAGGTCGTGTTATGTTTCTACCCAGCTGGTGGTCCGCACTTATACGGTACGCTGCTAAAGTACTAAACAAGCATCATTCAGAGGTAAAGAGTATTCGCTGGGATCCCGTAATTGACGGTGTTCCCCGTAAGTGGAAACGCTATCTACCCGCGCCCGAAGATAAACCATCTGCAAGGCGCCGCTACGCCCTTCACGAGGCATTTCTCCCTGGCGACATTGTCGGTATCAATTGCGTGCTACCGCGTGCAATATCTACTGATGATATGTGGCAACTGCTAGACATTGCCGGGAGTTACAAAGGCATCAGCCCTTACAAACCGCATGATGGCGGTTATGGAACATTTTGTGTTGTCTCTCTACATAAACGACGCCGCTCTCTGGAGAAGCCCGATGCTGTAGTAGAGGAAGAATAAGAGGAACTGTATGGCACAGCCAACGCTGTTGCTCCGTAAGTTCGGAGTTTTAATTGACGTAGGAACTGCTGACGGCAGTCTCCTTCCAGATGATATCAAGCGGGAACTGACATCTTACATGTCATACACCCACATCCGTTACCTCCACGGAGCAGAACGCTGGGACCGTGTCACGGGACACCAGCACAACATAGAAACCACACTGGTAAATTTACATAAGATCGTAGACGGTCGTATAACTACGTGCGCAGGATACATGTCCAGTGTTCAACGTATTACAGAGCAGATGGGGTATGACCTGGAAATACAGGACCTTACTCCTGATGATGCAAATACGCCTAACGCATATGCAACTGATTGGCAAAATGTTCAGGACAGACTGGACTTTCGAGTACGACAAGAAGAGTGCCTACGCGCTATAGAAGCCAATCCTCGTGGGATCATTAACGCCCCGCCAGCTTTCGGTAAGTCATTTCTAATGGCGGCGATTGCTATGTTGTATCCAGCTGCTAAGATTGATATCGTTATCAAACGACGAGACTTAGTAGAACGTACTCGCAGAGCCTTGCATGGAATACTTCCTTCAGTAGGTATCATTTACGGCGGTGAGTACAAACCCCGCCGTGTAACAGTGTGCACGGCTGCATCACTACATAAATGTGATGGCAGCGCAGACATACTTATCTGCGACGAGGTGCACGAGCTAATGAGTCCTCGTTACTCAGAAGCTATCGCGAGAACATACAAGTTCTCACGTAACTACGGATTGACCGCGACACCGGAAGGTCGCGCAGACCAGGCGGATGCCAAATTGGAATACCTGTTTGGTCCCCGCATCTTCGAGATGTCGTGGCAAGAGGCTACAGATCTCGGGTTAATCGTCCCAATCGAAGCTCGATGGGTGCCCATTCGTATGAATAGGAATCCAGCGCAGGGTCGAAAGGACGTACCTAAGAAGCGATGGGGAATCTGGCGTAACCAGTATCGTAATGCTGTGATTGCGCACACTGTGCAACAACATAGTGATGAGGACCAGGTTCTTATTTTGGTAGAGACTATTGAGCACGCTGTGCACTTACATCAGTTTCTACCCGAGTACGAACTTTGTTACGCAGAGATGGAGTTAGAAGACCTCGATCGGTACAAACGTAACGGAATGCTTCCAGAGGATTACGAGCCAATGACAGCGGAGCGACGCTCTGAACTGCGCATTGCGTTTGAAAATCATGAAGTTAAGAAAGTTATCGCTACGGATGTTTGGAGTACAGGTGTTAGTTTTGAACGACTAGCGGTACTTGTACGCGCAGATGCTCGTGGCAGCGCTATTATGGACACGCAGGCTCCGGGACGTGTTGCACGTATCCACGACGAGTCTGGTAAATCAATGGGTATCGTATATGACTTCGACGACCACTTTGATCGCGGATTTAAAAGCAAGAGCCGCACGCGAAGGAAGAATTACACGGAGAAGGGCTGGGAACAGGTTGACCTCGAGGCGCCGGAGATTGTCGATGGATAATTTACCAACATCCTTGGAAAACCTAGCCAGCGTCATCCGTGACATTTGGATTCGTGAGCGGAAGCGGCACGAGGAACAAAAGACAGGTAAGCCCTCCCGGTATGCCCGGGGCGGCCACCTCCCTCGCTACGACGGAGGCGAGGATGGAATGGGTAGAACCCACAAACCATTCTGGCCTAAAGCTGCTAAGTACGTGGTGAAACACAGTCTTAATCCACGAAGGTGGATCAAGTTTGCGTTGGAAACATTCCAGGCGAAGGGGTACCGTGACCGACGTAGGTTCGCGACCCCCAACGTGCTGGTTTCTGACGCATTACGAACGGACTACGAACTTTATGTACAGGAACTTCCAGAAAGATTGCGTGTAGAGCTTGATTCTCAAAGCTCTACCGCTATGCTAAGGTTCCGCTCGCGTGCTCGATCTAGACTGTATGGTCCTAGTGAGGAGGACGCGCTTAGGTCAGTTTTACTGGACCTCTCACTCCCGCTGTCAGCGTTGTTCCGCTACTCAGCGGCTGTGTCCGGTGACTTGCATGACGTGGCTGCGCGGTTCTTTGAACCTGCGCTTATGCAATACTTTTTTGAACAGGAACTATACGACGATGCGTGGTCCGGGCACATCCCGGACAGCCTACGACAAGCAGCGGTCGAGGCACGCAAGACGTTTTATACAGCCTAACTGGGAAAGGAGTACCATATGGCTAACAACGACGTACGGGCTGGTTTTGCCTATACAAAAGGAAGGATGACACCCACGCTGGTCGAGTCCATGTTGATTCGGGTACTAGCACATCCAGCACTCTTCTACGAAGCAAAGGGGTTGCTACTTCCAGACCACTTCGATGACACCGAGGTGAGTTTTTCAGCTATCTGGGCCGCTGCCATGCAGTGCGATGATTCGTTTGGGCGACTCACATTCGATACGATGTCTGACAGGGTGGAAGAATTACTAGCGGATGCGGGAGAAGAATTATCTTCTTCAGAGTCTGATGTAATTTTTAGCACAGACCCTGACCGACCAGGATTACTTTACTGGTCCCTAGAGCGCGTCAATCCTGATGACATAGATATCGATCAGGGACGACACCTTCTTAGACGGTTTCTTGAGGAACGATTGGTTACGGATGGTCTTCGTGACGCTCTTGAAATGGCGGGAAGAGGCGTACCGTCTAATCTCCCATCAATCATAGAACGCGCTAACCGACAACGGGAGCGTATTACCAGCATTCAGGAAGATCCCGTTGAGTCAGGTATTCCTGACAATTGGGAACCTGTTTCTCTTAATGTATGCCCTACTGGACTTGAGTTTTTAGACGCAAGTATGGAAGGCGGGCACGCTAAAGGAGAGGTATACGGCATACTGGGTCCATTTGGCGTGGGTAAGACTACGCTGGGTGTCCAATTATGCGTTGAACAATGTCGTTATTGGTACGACCGTGAGCAGGAGTATGGAGAAGACGGTGGTCAGATATACTTCTTCAGTTACGAGCAATCAGTTGAAGAGATCCGTAAGAAGGCCATTGCATGTGCAGCTCAAATTCATATGAGTACGCTCAATGGTTTCTCCAATATTTCTCAGCTTAGTACGCGTGGCCAGCTCAAGCCCTATGAAGTTGACATGTTCAACGAGAACGGGATGACTGGTAGCAGTGCTCCAGAACCTCCGGGAGAACGTGAGCGGTTTCAGGGCATTGAAGATATGCTTAAGAACCATTTTCGTATCGTGGATTTTTCTGGCGGGAAACGTAAGCGGAACGGCGATGGTTACGTAGCTGAGATAGCCGCAACGATTGACAGCGATGTTCGAAAGAACGGTACTGTCCCTCGTATGGTTATTGTGGATCACGTATGGTTGGCCGCGTACCGGCACTTACAGTCCCAAGGAATGGACGAACGGCGTTTACGTCACTTCATCACCATGTTTGGCGATGATATGAAGACGAAGATTGCTGACAAGTTTGATATACCTTGCTGGCTTTTACACCAGTACAACGGGGATGCTAATAAAGCATCGCCCGCGAAGTTACTGCACCATACGCAGGCTGCTGAGTCTTCAGCGTTTGCTATGCCTTTGTCGTTCTGCTTCTGTATCGGTAACAAGGATCAAGAGTCAAACACCGCGCAGATGCAATGCACTAAGAGGCGCCGTGCAGGTAACCCGCTACCACCCACGATCCTTGAGATTAAGGGTGAATACTCCACGATGCGTGATAGAACTGATGCTTTCGTTGTACAGCATGATAAGATCCTCCCCAGGGACTTGGCTGCGCAGTTCGGAGGTGATGTAGAGGAGGTTGACTATGTTGTACCTAGAGCGGCGCAAGGCCGCGGCATGGATGGCGCCGGAGTGTGGGGCCCTACTGACTAATGAGTAGTGGCGTAAACCCGCTTAATCCGGAACTCTATAAGCGACTCGAAAGAAATTTTGGTAATATCCTTGTCGCAAATCCAGGCGAGGGTTTTGTCGCTACTACACGACGAGGTTTAGACGGAAGTCCTAGACAACATGTTTCTCACGCTGGTGAGTACTATAGGATCTGCTGTCCGTACTGTAGGGATACTAGGCATCGTTTGTGGGTGAACCACAGGTTTGGCGTGTATGACGAGAATACACGCAGTTCCAATATGCACCTGGCCATCTGCTACAACGAAAATTGTCTTGGACATCCTGCTAATCGGCAACGGTTTGAGAATTCTGTATTCCGCGGGATGAACTGGTCTCAGCGTAAGACAGTTACTGTTAAACGGGGTGAAATACAACCTGATGAATTGAAGGTTGTAAGCCCGCCCGGAACCATGGTTCCAGTGCACCAGCTTCCACCGGATCATAAGGTGGTGGCTTATTTGCAATCACGCGGCTACGATCCCCAGGAGTTAGGGACAGTCTTTAACATCCATTACTGTGAGTTTGCGGACCCGCAGTACCCCGCAGCAGCGGATAGGATCGTGGCGTCAGTTGTGATGGACGGTCAGCTGGTCGGATGGCAATGCCGTTTCATTGGCGACATCGACTGGAAGCGTGCTGGAATATCGAAGTATTACACCCGACCAGGCATGCCTCGTCGTATGATGTTCTACAACTTCGATCAGGCTAAGCAGTATCCTATGGTAGTTCTTGCCGAGGGTATATCTGACGTGTGGTCTATAGGACCACAGGGTGTTGCATTACTTGGTAAGCATTTACACCCATTACAGGAGCGACTTCTTGTTGAGACGTGGGGTAAAGGCACGCTTATTATCATGCTGGACCCCGATGCTCGGGACGAGGTTGAGAAGCTAGTGGAGCGTCTTGATCATAAATTTGAGGGCGGAGTCGTTCCCGTGTACTTGGAAGGACAAGACCCCGGCGATCTAGACCGAGATGTACTGTGGTCCATCATTACCGAGGAACTACGTTCCCGTAATTACGATATTTACGCGCATGATCCTTCGGGAGATTCCGACAAAGTATCGTAGACAAGGAAAATGTTTAAAGAAGGATAACTATGCAATTCCCTTTGAGTGATATGCAGTTCCAAGAGTTTCTACACGGTGATGATTGCGACGTACTGTTTGAATCTTATCCGTTTTACCCACTAAATAGCCCAGGGGTTCCTATCCCGGGGCCAGACTTCATAGCTGAAGCGCAAAGACTAGGAGACGAGACTGTCACCACCGAGGGTCGCGGAACAAGTACTCACTTGGTTAGTTCAGGTAAGTATCTTGATTATTTGTATCTTCGCGCACTCTACGATCCCACGTTTACATTGTCTGTAGACGTGAAAGGCGTACCACGAGAGGCCAAATTTGTTCCAGGTCACTTGTGGGGCAGGGACAACGAAGGCCCCGCCTCTGCGACGGTTTTGGTACTTGGCAAGATGCCTGGCAAGGAAGAGATTTCTTGCAAGGGCGGACGTCGTAACTTGGTAGGGCCTGCAGGGGACATGCTTATGTCTCGCTTGCAGTCTATCGAGGTACCGGAGGAGGAGTATGCCGAATGGTATGTTACTAACCTGGTTAAACACCAAAACCTGAACGTCAGTGGTAATGCAGTTTCGCAGGCTTGGGTTAAGAACTGCGCTCCTTTGCTCGCAGAGGAGTTGCGGTTAATCCAGCCTGATTACATACTTTGCCTCGGCTCGGAAGCCAGTAAACATCTGCTCGGCACCAAAGGCGGTGTTGAGCAGATGCGTGGCCGTGTAGCTGAGTACACGTTTGATTGCTATGAACCAGGAGAAGAACCACGGCAGCACACGGCGAAGGTCGTGACGGTTATCCATCCAGCTGCTGTGGTACGTTCCCCGGAGCGTCGTGATGAACTCGATATGGGTTTACGACGTTTTGTACAACTATCTCGTGGAGGTTCGGTAGATAACTTTGAGACGGATATAGACCACCGCGTTGTGTACAAACGACGTGAGCTGGCCAAGATCGTTGACGAGATACTGGCAGAGCCTGGTGAAGAGTTAGTAATTGCAGTGGACGCTGAGTGGCACGGGGAGAACCCGTGGGATCCCGGTTCTTATCTGCGTACTATACAGATTTCACATAAGCCTAAGTTTGCATGCTGTATCGTGCTTCGCTCACAAGGAGGTGCGCCTGCGTTTGTTCCTACGCGTAACGACGCAGTGGAGGAGCTTAAGCGGTTGTTTGCAGCTGACGGTAACGGTAAGCGTATCCGTGTGGGAGGTCACTTCTTCAGGGCGGATATTCCATGGATTCTGGAGAAACTCGGAATTGATCTGCGTCCGTTATACAAACCTCTTACAGGCATGGTTGACGAACCTCAGGACTATACACGTGACTGGGGCGGATTCGATACAGCTTTGATGTGCCACGCAGTTAACGAGACTGCGAGGTTCAAGTTGGAAGATGTTGCCGTACGTTACACAGGATGTCCCCGGTGGGACGTTGACTTACAAGACTGGAAGAAGACTTACTGCAGTGAAAATGGGCTTAAGGACAAGGAGTTAGAAGGATACGGCGAGTGTCCTGATGATGTACTACATCCTTATGCCTGCTATGACGCAGATGCTACCAGAAGGCTTTTCGATGTATTCGATAAGTTGTTGGATAGCGATGAGCATGGCAATAACTGCCGTAAGGCTTACTGGATTAGTCATAATGCTTCGTTATGTGTACTTGAGATGGAGCGGATGGGCCTCGGCGTGGATTTAACTCGCGCAGATCACCTTATCGAAACCTTCTCGGAAGCACGTGCACATTTACTAGGAGAACTACGCGCGGAGATTCACTGGGATGACTTTAACCCGGACTCTTCACCGCAGTGCCGTGCCCTTTTGTTCGGCGACAAGTATGCTAAGAAGGTATCCGGTGACGGTTACATCAACGTACGACCTGAAGGCGCAGTTACTCTTGAACTGGAGCCCATCACTAGTACGGGGCAGCGTCCTCGCGCGTGGAGTGATGTTGTCCAGTACGGACAGGAGCATTTGTATACTCCTTCTACTAACGGAGAGACGTTGGGCATTCTAGGCCAGCAGCATCCGCTTGCAGCAAAGGTACGGGACATCCGTTTCCTGGGGCAGATGCTTAAAACGGTTCTCCGTCCCCCAGAAGAGAAGGAAGATGGTACTCGTGAGTACACATCAGGATTACTATCGCATGTGAGTTCAGATGACAGAATTCATACGCACCTACTACAAACGATGGAAACTGGAAGGTTTAGTTCCAGTCGTCCTAACCTACAAAACATCAGTAAGCGTAGGGAGGATGATTACAAACGTATCCTTGGAGATAGGTACTTGTACCCGATTCGTACTGTATTCACAGCGAAGCCGGGGCATGTGTTTATTGAGGCGGACTATACGGGCGCAGAGCTTGCGGGGATCATGTGGATGTCGCAGGATGTCGCAGGTATCGACCATGTACGTCGTAATATGCTCGCTGATGATGACCCTGATTACTATGACATCCATAGTCAGGCGGCTGTTAGAGCTTTTAAGCTTAATTGCGCGCCTACTAAGCAGGGTCTGAAGGATGCGGGACGTCCTGGTATGCGCGTGGCAGCTAAGAACGTGAACTTTGGTATACCTTATGGCCGTGGCGCAGCAGCTATTGCTCGACAGTGTCGTGAGGAAGGGGTGGATCTTACCGAGGATGAGGCGGAGCGCCTTATCGCTAATTACTTTGAGACTTACCCTAAGACCTTTGACTTCTTATCTGATTGTCGAGCACGGGTTAGCGATCCCGGCTGGATCTGTAATGCGTTTGGACGCTATCGCCGTTTCTACCAAACGGAGGATAGGTCGATTAACTCGGAACAGGAACGGCAGGCTCAAAACTTTCCAATCCAGTCCCTTGTTGCTGACGCAATGAGCCTGGCTATTGCCAACTTATACGACTTCAGAGAACGGGATCCGAATGTTCATTTCGACATAGTTCTACAGATTCACGACGCGGTGCTTCTTGAAGTACCAGTGGAGCATGTAGTACGTGTTTGTGATGAGATTCTCCCTTACTGTATGACCGAGACGGTCCCTGTTATCCCGACTAACTTGTCAGGCGAACCACTTCTGGTGAACGGGTCACCTCAGGAGTATCGCCTGGTAGGGGATAGAGATATGTCGGTGCATTGGGGCATTCAGTTGTCCAAAGAGTGCGCTGAGAGCATGGGAATTCCGGCCAGACTTGTGTAGGGTTTCTTGACCCAATTACTGACCCATTTGGTGCTTGCAGATTTGACCAACCGTGGTAGAATCGTGACAACCTTTAACCGAAATTTATTAACCGAAAATGATGAAAGAGAGGACTACTATGGCACAAAGTGCACGTAGATCTACTGGAAATAGGTATTCTTTTAAGAGCCACGGCTCGTCGTCGAGGAAACAAGGCCGCCTCGGTGATTACGTTATCCAACCCAACGCTGGGTGCGAGGCATGGTCGCCTTCATGGAACCACACTACAACGGTATTCAGACCGTTTCCGGTTCCGTCTCCTGAAGACAACAACCAGCTCTGTGGGTTCAAGCTTTCAGATGCAGCCGACGACTTCGATGATTGGATTCGGGGTTACCCTGCTGCACGTAACTGGGGAGATCCCGGTATTACGTTCCTTCTGTACGATCCGACTGACAATGTAAATGCTGAAGAGCATCCTGCGTGGGTGCTGTTTCGTTGTGTTGACGGTCGTGTACAGGCTGGGCAGGCTCCTGCGCACTGGGAAGGCCTCCTAAAGGGCGGTCAAGGACGCAGTGCTATGCTTCGCGCTCCCCAGGATTTATTCCTGATGCAGGGTGCGTTACTTGAACAACGTAGTAAGGTGTACACACCTCCACGCGGAGGTTCACCAGACGACGACCTAGTCATTCTCGAGTGCACGCGCTCCGTCATCCAGGAGTTAGCGCCGCAGTTGAATGACTTACCAGCCGATTGGGATCCTATCTCGATCGATCCTGGCCAGGGTTCGTTGTTCCGTATTTACCAACGCGGTGGTTCCGCAGACCCTGAACAACAATCAGGCGGCGGCTTCGGTGGACGACGAGGCGGTATGGCCAGTCGTTCCGGTGACCGTGTGATTGGTTACGGTGTTAAAGTTATCCGTGAGTGGAACGGCACTTCAGCTGACCTTTCTGGCGTGGCTGATATGGTTCGCACCAAGGTTAAACCTTGGGATGAGGTTATTCGTATCATGACGATCGAAGAACAAGCTCATCTACTGGCGAAGCACTTCCCTGCGGATGTTATTTGGGAAGCATTTGCTGACCATCGTTACGAAGGATGGATTCCGGAGCATGTAGAACGCGCGATGACACAGGCGACCCACGTGGCTTCACCTGGCGTTCCCCAACAGCAAGCTCCGGCACCTACTCCAACCCCAGCGGCTGAAACTCAGGCGGCCACGCCTGGGCAGACAGCACCGCCTACTGGTGGTTGGGGCGCCTCGCGTCCTACAGGCGAGGCGACGGACCCGTTGGCACGACCGACGGGACCGGACAATACTCGCGAGTCGACGGCAGTCGATTCGACAGTCCCGGACGGCCTACCCGTGGACGGAATCGCTTCGGCCATGAGCGGGGGTGAAGAACCTACTGCTCAACCAGGAAGCTGGCCGCCATCTACGACCACCCGAGAGGAAATCGTGGAAGCTGCGCGCCGCGCCGTTAACGACAGCGAGTAATTGTTTCATGTGTGTGAGTACGGGGTGGGGGAGTGTTATGCACTCCTTCACCCCTATGCTCTTCTACAACGGACGCAAGTCCGTTTTTTCGTTACTAAATTGTTGTTAAGTGGATTGTTATGGCCAAAAAGAAAGTAAAACTCAGTCCCGAAGAGGCCCACGGCGCTAGCGTGGATGCCCTCATGTCAGGACTTCACGAGTCTCTTTCAAAAGAGCTCGGTAGTGATAGAGTTCGAAGTCAGGACGAGATTACGCGACGTATGATCGGATTACCTATTCCGGGTCTTGCGTTTCGGTATCTTATCCAACAGGACGTCCTTCCCCTGGGAAGGATTATTACCATCAATGGGCTGGAAAGTTCCTGTAAGAGCTCCTTGATGTACGAGATTATGCGCTGGCACATGGTGTATGGCGGCATGTCTCTGTTGCTTGAGAATGAGTCGAAGGATAGTCCTGATATTCGTATGGGTGTTTGGGATCACAACGACGACTTTCTCAACCAGAAGTTTCGAGGGGTTCAAACTCTTAGCCTGGATGACTGGCAGAACGGTCTTACACGGGGTATCACGGCTTGTCAGAACATGATGAACGCACGTGGTGGTCCTGGTAGATCTATTCCTGTCATTTTTGGTGTGGATAGTATCTCCGCCAAGATGTCTGAAGAGGGTTCTAAGAAAGTTCTCAAAACGGGACATACAGAGCGTGGTGAGGGGCGTACGGTTGCACTCAAGCTTACTGAGTACTTTCAGTGGCTTCCTAGCCAGCTTAATGATTGGCCGTTCTCTGTTGTGTGTATCCAGCACTTGAAGAAGTTGTCGGATCCACGTACAGGTGCCATCATTCGTAATAAACCGGGCGGACGTCATGTCGCCTTCATGGAGACGTTTGAATTTGAGATGAGTCGTGGTAGAGACATTCAACACGTTGACGATGGTGGGGTTAACCTAACCATCGAGACACGTAAGAATTCTCTTGGTCCTGCTCGCATCAAGATTGACGTTATTTTCAGATGGTGGTGGGAAGATGATCCTGTTACTGGTGTACGTATGCAGAAGCACGTCTTCGATTGGGACGATGCTTCCATGAACCTCATGGTGAAGATGGCTAAGGATAAGAAGACCATCTGGAAGAGGATCAACGCCATTGTTGATCTACACCCCAAGATTTCCATGCGCCAAGTTTGGTCCAGGGAGCTAGGTATTCCAGAATCTGCCCCGCTGTCTTATGCCGAGGCGTACCGCATCATCGAACGGGATCGTCCGGACATTCTCCTGGAACTTTACAAGGTTCTGGGGATTCGTAGACGACGTCCGCTGGAGTTCGGACAGGATTACCTAAGCCTAGTGGATTCCGGTGATTCCGGTATTCCGACAGGGCTTCCTGCTCCTACCAGATACCTACCTCCTCGTGTGGAGGCTGCTGATATAGCATCAGAGCTTGATGATGGCAGGTCCGCACCTTCTGAGGATGACCTGGCAGAGGTCGGCGCAGACAACGAGGGAGACGGTAGCTAGCGATGAGTGACTTTGGTTGGGATGACACTGGGTTTGCAGAAGACCCGGATGCCCCGTTCGCACAGTGCGAGGATACAGCAGTAAGAAAGGTTATCCGTAAGCTGGGTAACCAGACTGCTATCCAGAGTCTTCGGCATCGCTGTAAAGCAGCCACGGGTAGTGATTTACTGTCCTTCCCGTGGTTTCATGAAGAGTTCCCCGAGTGGCCGATTGTCTTGGGTGTATCTCGCGTGAGGAACGTTCACAAGGTTACAGTTGCTCAGATTCTCAAACGGTTCACGACCACTCCTATGTTTAAGGCGTATGAAGATTTCGTCGAAGACGTAGGAGTGGATGTCCGTGAGGAGAGTGCGGGTCTTATCTTCATGTACCCAAAACATACAACGATGGTCCTTCACAACTATCCTCGTGATGATGAACTTGTGGACAAAGGGACCGAGTATGGGAGAATTGTAAGGCCCATGGGTAATGTTACACCCCGGGTTATCTACACGATCGAACCACTCGAATCGTTAATCAATTACATAATGCCTGATGAGTAGTTTATGGATGTTCCAAAACTGTACGTGTCACCGGAAGCGCACTCGTTCGAGAGTAAGCATAAATTGGACGCATGGTTGCGTGGTGTTGATGATGCCACGCTCGTGCGGCCCCCGGCTTCCAAAGAAGAGGTTTTACTAGGAGATGATGGTCGTACGGTGGAAGGATCTTATCGTTACACTATCAATTCTTTTGACGCAGTTTGTCGTTACTTGGCGCCGGGGTTATCCGCTCTGGTGCCAAACCTTTCAGGGGAAACCCAGAGGTCACGACGAAAAGCCGAGTTCCAATCTTTTGACGACGCACTTGTCGTATTTAATACGGTAGCTTCTGTTCGGTTTGAAGCGGAGGTTGCACAATCGCAGTTCGTGTTCAATGAGCGGGAGAAGATTATTGAAGGCGTGCTTGGTCCTAAGACTAAGTACCTGGATAACTCTTTATTCTTCCAACTCGTAGACGACACCATTGTCTCTACGTTTGGTAACGAAGTTGATTTCTACGGCGCTTACCTTGCTGGTAGGCGTATGTTGTTGCGTTACGCGCGTAAAGATCCGTTAGCTACGGTGGGACCTAAGCATGATCGAACAGATGTTATTCACAGGGGATACCATTTCAGCAACTCCGAGAGCGGGGACGCTAGTGTTCGTGCAGCACCACTTTACGTTAACAAAGAAGATGGGTCTGCTTGTTTAGGTTCGTTTTCTAAATCTAAAACGCGTATGATCCACGCCGGTAGGGAGTTTCGAGCGCGCTTGAATAACTTACTATCAGCAGCTGTAGCGGCAGACAATGATGATGATGCTGTGAAACGCGGTTTAACGTTGTGCCAGGGTACGTCTTTGTCATTACCGTCAACATCTCATGTGGACTTTGACGGCAAGGTTGAAGGGTTAGTTGAAATTGTTTCTAAATATGGGACGATAACCAACAGCCTGGCGCAGAACATAGTGGCGTTAGCTGTTTATACGGGAGCGTTTCCTTCAGATGACGCGCAGTATAAATCTATTCGAGATTCGCATATCACACAGCGTGACGAGTATGACGTTTACAAGTCAATTACGAAGGTGGCAAAGACGCTTCCTATCAAGCAGCGTGAATCAATTGAGCAGGCTGCATTTGAGTATCTATTGGATGACAATCGTTAAGGAGAGATGAATGTCAACATCACTAACTAGAGAACAAAAGAAGAAGATTCGTGATACACAGGTAGCACGAGAGACGGCACTGGAACAAATGAATCCAGAGCTACTCTCTGTATACAACGAGATGAATACCAAGATGGAAGAGGAGGAAAAACGTAACCTCCGTTTCTATTACTGGTTGGGGCAGAAGGTCAATGAAGTTAGTAACGATGGTCACGTATCTGCTACGGTACCCGGTACTGTGGAGGCAGTCAGACCTCGTAATGACGGAACACGTATCGTGGTTATCGCGGGAACAGAGCACGTTATCGAGAAGGATATGCGAGTGCGTGTTTCTGTGGACCAGGAGGTTAAAGCAGGCGACCCGCTTACTACGGGGAGTAAGTACGGTACCGGCGCTATGCGTCTTCTAGGCGAGGCCTGGTCAGCGGATGTTAGTATGCTCTACAAGTCACGCGCATTTGCTGAAGCGTACACGGAAGAAGAGTTGGAAGACTTATGCAATATGCGCTCTAAATCAGGTTACATGCTTGGGTGGGCACATGTAATTGCTTTACTAAGCGTACCAGCTACGACACGTGTCCAGTTACAAGAACAGGTTATCGAAGAGGACATGACTGCTAAAGATCTTGGAACACTCATTAAGAAGATTTTTGGTAAGCGTCGTGCAGGGGGCCCGACGCTCATCAGACCTAAAACATTACAGGGTAACATTACCCAGATGCAGACGCACTCTGACAGGTGGATGCGCAGTAATACTGACGTGTGGAACACGGAGGACTTCGCGTTATTTCAACAGATAAGCGATATTCCGCCGGAAGAAGTCACCCACGATATGGTTGATAATCTTGAAGCGCTCATGGAGACACAGGAGAAGATGGCAGCTGCGTGCGCACACAACGCACAGGAAGCTGCTGCAGCTGTGGACTATGTTCGCAATGTACTCCAACTCAGGGAGCAGGAGCTCGCGGCTGAAATACGGGAAGACAGACAACTGACACGGGAAGACGAGCCTGTCCCGTCCGTGACAGGGCGTCGTGCTACCGGACGAGGCGTTACTAGCGGGTCAGCACCGCAGTAACACCGTCCCAGTTACAGTTCACCGGAGAGGGTTAACCCCTTTGACCTTCTTCGTATAGGCGACTAACGCGGGCGGAAGGATTCGCCTCGTTGGTCGTTTTTTTTAGTAGGTACCATTATGGATTGCACAGTATTTGCACTTTTCTACGGGGACTACCCCGATATTGCCAAGAGATGCTTAGATTCTCTTAGGTATCTGCCTCACGGTCGTACTGACTTGCGGGTTGGATTAAACGCAGTCCCGGTAGGTTGCAAGACTTGGGACTACATACAAGGGATGATCGATGACGGACATCTTAATGATTACAACATCTATGAGTCTACTGAGAACATTCACAAGTATCCGCTGATGCGCAGGATGTTTCACGACCCTGATAACCCCATCAATACATCTTATGTGATGTGGTTTGACGATGATTCTTACCTACGCACAGACGAGTGTCGACACTACGAGACGTGGTTGGACGACATCAACGACTTTATGAAACGGTACGCAATGCTTGGCGCCGTCTACACGAAACGAATAGAAGGAAACCAGGTGGCGTTCATTGAGGATCAACCCTGGTATAACGGAAAGTCCGTTGAAGATCCTATTAAGTTTATTACAGGTGGTTGGTGGTGCTTGCGCACTGAAATCATCACCCTTTTTGACTGGCCGGTTTCTGCGCTGGACCATCGTGGCGGGGATGTTCTTCTAGGAGAGCTGCTCCGGCAACAGAATGGTCGTATGAAATCATTTAATCAGCATGTAGCAATTAATGCTGACGAAAATGGACGACAGTGTAAGTCGCCTAAGCGCGGTTACGACTCTCGCCCTATCGGTCACGACTACGACCCTGGGGTTACCAAGCAAATTGCAAAGGTACTTCCCAGGTTAGATAAAAAACGACTTCCGTATGAGCGTTTAATGGAGTAACGCTATGACAGTAATTGATTTAGGGAACCTTCCCGAAGATACTCGTGTTGCTGATGGCTTTGATGAAGCTGTCATCGGCGTGGCTTACAGATTTGGTTTCCAACCGGTCATTGCCTACGACTACGAGAGATGTGTTGAAATACTCATGTCTGGTGACGACGGTATGACTTATGAAGATGCCATTGACTACATGGAATACAACGTACTTGGCGCGTACATGGGCGATGGTATGCCTTGTTTTATTCAGCCAGGTGAACTTCCACCTATTGAGGAGGCTAACAATGAGTGATTTGACAGCAGACCAGGTTGATGCGCTTACGCATGCATGGGTTGCCCTGCGAGCGATAGTGGCGTCGCCTGAAACGTCGCCGTCCGCGCCAGATGTGCAAGACTCTTTGAACGAGAGTATTGATGAACTGGAGCAGGCGTTTCCTTTCCTGCGGGACGGTGTAACGCTCGACGAAGACGAGGTTTTGCGGCGCGGTTATTTTTAACAGGAGATTATGAATGAGCGACGATAGAAAGAAGGCTCGTCTTGAAGAGATTCACGAGGAGCTTACAGCGATACTTTGTAGTGTGGGTAAACACATGAATACATTTAGAACTATTAGAAACGCTGCGCGCGGGGACTCTCAGGAGGTTCCTTCTGATGCGCAGTTTTTCGTTTCATTGGACGGTAATGAGCCCATTGAAATACCAGCTCCAGACAATTTGTCTGAGGAGTTGTTAGAAACGCTGATGGGTCAACAGGGAGGTCTTATTTCCAGTATCTGGACTTCGGACATTAAGAACCTGGTAGACGAAGCAGCGGGTATTTGTAAACAAGCGGAAGAACGAACGGAGTAACGATGGCTCTTAAATTTCATGAGACTGTTTTAGGTGCACGGTTCTTTGAAAAACACGTGCCCCAGCTAATAACTGCGCTGACAACTATTGCTGACTCGTTGGACACAGCGGAGACTGCGATGAACCCGGATGTGACGCATAAAGTACTAGAGGACCTGGTTAACGTCATCGACGACGTTAATGACAGTCCACTTGATGTGCGCAACGCAGTGCCCGGTATTGATCTCGTGTACAGGAAGGCTCGTCACGTACTTGGTAAGCCTGTAGCAACCGAGTCAGAGGAGGCTGCTTAATGTATAACTACCTCTGCACGGTAGACCGCGTAATTGATGGTGACACTGTTGATGTCATTGTTGATTACGGGTTTTACCTTAAACAGAAGCAGCGTATCCGGTTGTTACATGTAGATACACCGGAACGTGGTGAAGTAGATTATACGACGGCTACTAACCTCTTGAAAAAGCTTACCAAGACCGCTGCTAAACGAGATCCGGAAGGACGGTTGGCACTTACTAGCTTTAAGACAGGTAAATACGGGCGTTGGCTTGGTGTACTCTCTAGCGTTGATCACATTGTTGATATCAATGGTCAACTATCAGAGCAGTGGCCTAACGACTAAGGTTCCTATGACTACGCGCTATACACTTACTCGTCAGGATTTCCACACCTTCAAACCAGCGGAATACCGTGTACTGGAGTTGTTATCTGACGGCGCGTGGCATGATCTACAGGAAGTAAAGCTCGCCGCTGGTAGGAATGGACTACCTGCCAGCGAGGGCACCCGTAGGTTACGTGCGTTGCGACCTAAGTTGTCGGAGCGTGGTTTTGTTATTAGATGTCGTCGTATTGGAGTTACACGTACCACCGAGTACCAGCTCATTCACGAGGACGCACTTGTAGAGGAGGACTAATTATGACTGGAAAAGTTTCAGGGTGTCCTCATCTGGACGGCTTTCGCGCAGAGCTGTCTGAAGACACTAACAGTAATTCTTACAATGTTGATTTACTTTTTTACACAAACGGAGAGGAAACGAAGCGCTGGAGGTTGGCCAGGTACACCGAACTGGAGTATGCTGAAGCTCGACGCTTTTGGGGACTCTTAGCCGCGATGGCCAGGTTCGCTACACTGGGAGGGGACATTCGGACCTTTTACGCGGTATGGGATAATTGGCCGGATATGCAGGTTAATCCTGCGCTGCCTTTAGCGGCAGTTGAATCCGACGAACTGTACATTCACACGTACCAGTTGCCCGACGGTAAGTTTTTACGTGTGTACGAAGATGAAACCTACGAGGTCCTTGATGATCTTGAACTCCGTGATCTCATTTCTGAGATTACGGACGAGTTAGAAGAGTAACGTGGCAGGGAAGTCATGTCAGATCTACAAATTTATAACCTGAAAAACGTATTCAGGCTTCGTAATCGGTTAATGGACAATATTAGCACTTCTTACTTGTGCTGTACTCTAGAGGGTAAGGATTTTCGTCAGTTCGTTGAGGACGTTTGGCGTGACCTGCCTTCGGGAGCCAGTCTAGGAGCCGTGTTCGAGTCGTTACGGAATGTTGCCGGTGTAGAACTTACACAGCAGATGATCCAGGAACTGTCCTGGAGATTAGCTGGAAACTTATCCTCTCTTAAGGACGGTATCCCGGTTAATAGCTGGAGCGGGCAGTCGGTGGAAGAGTGGGTTCCCGCGCAGATAGTGCGGGGAGTACCCAGTCTCAACCGAAAACAACAACCTGGCTATCTCTTTACACTGCGAGCATTAGCAGGATCGCCCTGTCCCATGTTTATTCGTAAGCATTGGACACGTCCTGCCTGCGCTGTTGCAGCTCGGCATATGGGTCATTCAAAGCGTAATGGTAAGTACCCGTATATACATCCACTGCAATTGGTAGGCTTACGCCTCTACTGCTTAGTAACACCGAGGCTTAGTCAGAACGGTAATCCTGGCTTTTTTAAGACAGAGTGCCCGCCTTCGTGTATGCGCTACAACCGAGAGATTCTTACAACACGTCTAGGACCACGACCTTCTTCGTGTCCACGTGGTTACATGCATGATTGTCATAAGTGTACCGTTGGTTACATAGAGTGTGACGGCGGTACGCACAGGGAGAATTATGTGAAATCATTCTGCGGTCACTGTGGGAGAGATTCCGTGTTTGACCCTGAAAACCGCTCCAATAAGTGTGTTTCTTGTACGGAACGCATTCAATTACAACGAAGGGATTAAGATGACTGACGCAATACCAGGACAACTTCTTTTCAGTTTCATGTATGATAGTGATGATGAGTGTGAGGCGTGTGTTTGCGCAAAAGCCCCTAGCACCACACAAGAGAAGGATCCCATAGAGATTCTTGTGGGAGTAGATTCTACGGAGGAGTAGTACGTGTCTGATATGGAGAGATCTCGGGGACTGTTGCAGTATTCCGAGCGTGACGGGGATTCTCGTAAGTATTCACCTAACCGTGATATTGCTTATGTGTTTCCACAGTTAATTACTGAGGCTATCCGAGGACTTGATGATGAGTCTCTCTGGCAAGGCGGGTTGGCAGACTACCTGCGGTTCAGAGACATTACCGTTGAGGACATAGGCGCAGCAGCAAAGGCTTTTGCCCAGGGGATAGTGTACTTTACCAAGTACGGTCTTAACTCACCACGCGAAGCTCTTGGTAAGGCAGGGTTCTTCGATACCCCAGAGGCCGCCCAGGACGCTATTATGATGCGCATTGGGCAGGTTATGACTGGCGCATTCTTTACCGGCATCCGCGATGTCACCCCGCTGGGCGGGCAACCACCGGTACAGCGAGACATTGAGTCTCTTGTGTACACGGCGGACTCTTTCGCCAAGGGCCTAAGGAAGGGACAACGCGGCTAGTCGGTTTCTACCATAACCCAAGGAGGGGTTACTATGACACCAGGACAGTGGCTTACGGAATTGCAACAACGTCTGGGACATAGCATGTTCCCGGAGGACTACATCGTCTTCGATGTTGAAACCACTGGTCGTGTATTCTATGGCGCGCAGGGCAGTTACACCCCTGACAGGCATGGTTACCATGATTTGATCACACAGATCGGTCATTGCATTGTCCGTGGCGGCGAGGTTAAGCACAGCGCCGGTGTTGTACTGGATTGGACTCGTCCGGAGGTAGCTAGTACGCATGAGTTTGATGTCATGCGGGACCAGCAGTGGTTACGGGACCAACTAGACTTCCTCGACAAGGTGTTTACTGAAAAAGGGCGTACGTACCAGGTGCCTTATACAAAGATGCAAGCCGAGGGTAGAGATCCAATCGAGATCATCAGAGGCTATTACGATATATTCAACGACGCACGCGAACAGGGTCTTAAATTTGTAGGACACAACGCGTGGGGTTTTGACGTCAAAATGGTTCGGTACCACTTCAGACAATACCTCAACGAGGATTTCAAGTGGAGGTCCGACGAGGTTATTGACACGGGTATGATTGAGAAGGCTATTCAGGATGCTGATAATGAGAATATCAGTTTACCGTGGCCTACAGAGAATTTGAAAACCTGGTCCCGACGGATTGCGAATAGTCCCCGGGCCGGTATTTCATGGAATCTGGATCAACACGTGGTTAACAAGTATAACCTTATCGAACGTTATAATCTGAACATGGATGAAGCCCATGACGCTGGTTTTGACTGTTACCTTACACATCTTTTGTTAGAGACATACAAAGCGGAACAGGAAGCCGCTTCCTAAAAAAAA
>CETC01004407.1_pt1 | contig 50766 bp, 36 predicted proteins | sample 326911 | NCBI WGS metagenome assembly CETC01 (sample SAMEA2622694, study PRJEB7988) | marine metagenome | isolation source: saline water (ENVO:00002010), including | reverse complement strand
ATGCTTGTTGATATATCGATGCCCAAAATCATAACTTGATTATACTATATATCGATTTTTAATTTAAAGGAAAAGTCTTGATCTTCTTCTTTTCGAACAGGGCTAGCCATATTGGCAATGCCTATTAAATTTTTATGCTCGTCATAAAGCCCAACTTTATTAATAAAGACATGTCTCTTAAAAGATGCCGAGTGTGAGCTAAAGCTAGAACTTCTTATATTAGCTATAACTCGATCTGAATTCTCTTCATAAACCTGGGATGATGTGAAGTGCAGCTTCTTGCTCCCATACGCCGGAAAGGTGGGATTATTTGAAAAATTTACTTCGCCGCGGCGAGCATTCGCAAACATTGTAACCGTTTGAGTCTGAGACTTACCTAAAAACGATATACCAAAAGACGCGCTAACAAAACTAGCGGCGGTATTTGCCTGAGTAACTCCATCCTGTGCGCCGGCTCCAAAATCATACCATGTGGGCGCGCGAGCGGTAGAATCTCCTTTTCGCAGTGCGATGGTGGATACTGAATTTAGCGACCATGATCCAGTAAGCAAAATGAATCCTTCTTCGTATAACACAACCCCTGCAATTTCATTATCATACGCAGAGGCTACTGCTTCAGAACTAGATACTTGAATAAGCTCTCCATTTTCTCTCGTATCTCGAAGCTCTGCCATTAAAGAACCTGTAAAATACCATTTTAAAGAAACAGTTCCTGGCTTGATGCCCGATCCATAAAAGATTGAAGGAATGGAAATCAAGTTAATTGTCTGAGAATCTTTATCCCATCCTTTGGCGCCAGCATCGTCATCTAGCGATGCAGATACTACATATGCTCTAGAGCGTAATCCATAAAAATTCAATCTATTGCGAAGTGCCCAATAATGTGGATAAGTTGGGGCGCCATACATTTGCTTGGGGGGAGAAAATGCAGGATCTTTCATGGCGGCGCCGCGGCTTATGTCATATAAGGGTGGTCTATCGCCCGCAGTTAAAAGAAATTCTCTACTAATCGATGCCGACATTGGGTATGTAGACTTAAGAACTGTTCCTGGCTCAAGCTTAGTCCACTCATTTTTATCTGCGGTAGAATTGGCAGTTCGCCAGCTTAAATTAGCGCTACCTTTGGTAATAAAGGGGTAGATAAATGGATTTACTCCTTCTGTTGAGCTTTTGTCGATATTATACTCATATAAACTAATAAAACCAGTTCCACCAGAGCAATTTAATATATCGTAGGAAAATGCGCCAGATTGTTCAGGAATACTATTGTAAAAGATTCTGCTATCAAAAATGAAAAACTCACATCGAGGGTGAGTTTTCATTGTGTTTAGAAGAACATCTTTTTCTCCGAACCTCTTGAGTGACATTTTTAGTAATCCAGTCTGACACGCAATACCAGTTCGTTATTAGGATCCTTCTTAAGTGGTTCAGACAACTTAGCTGTCGCGAGCAATTCGTTGGCAGAGTTATAGAGACCAACCGTAGTAATATAAGAGACAGGCGGATCGGATGCCACCGACTTAACCACAATCTGGCTACTTGAAACATATGTGGGATTGCTACTATAGTTAAATTTGTTTGTTGCAGCTCGACAGAAATAAATTGTAGAATTAATATCCGTCGTATTATTAAACGACATATTATAAATTCGATGACGGAGCGCGTCACAAGAAGAAGTAATAGAAGAACCAGTAAAGGCTCCGGTGACCCCCATGGTCGCCACTCCTGGATATCCCATGCCCCAAAATTGATTTAAGCCGCCGCCGGCGCTTTGATCAAAAATCGAGGAGGTAAGAAATATAATTCCTGCCTGATAATAAATAATTCCGAATGCCGGTGTCGTAATGCTTGCGGTGGTATCATATAACAAACCATACTCGCCACCTAAACAAGTTCCTACCTGAGTGCCGTTTAGAGAAGCGGATACATCACTAAACGTTCTATTATTTGCGGTGGAGACGCCGGCAAATGGATTTGTATAAGAACCACTTCCAATGGTGATACTAAAGGAGCCTTTTCGAATTTCATCCTTCGTCAAAAGTCTAGACAAGGCGATAAAATAACCAGACTTTGCAGAACCTGTCATATCTGGCGATAAATCAATTTCGAATTGCCGCACAGCATTATTAGCACCGGTGACTCCGAGAAGAACAAGCGACATTTCGTTATACATATTAATCTTCTTGGCATTTTGCACACTGGTAGATGCTGACAGTGGGGAACTCGCATGATATCCAATAGTAATATCAAGAAGCTTGTTCGCAGAAGAACTTAAATAGGGATAATCATAGACTGTTTGAAACTGACCATGGGTATAGTTCTTAATGTTGTTATCTGAGTAGGTTCCCGATACAATAGAACCGGTAATCGGAATTGCTTCGTGAAGTGCGGTTTTAGTTGTGGTAATGTCGCTATTAGGGTCTAGGGGTTCGTAAAAAGGCATCTATTATCTCCAATTATTTTAAGCGCCTGCATATCTCATAATGCGTAACGGGATCTGTAGCGTGGCAGTAGACGTAGCTCCACGTACATAGATAGTGGTGTCGATTATATCGCATTTTCCATTAGTCGCCCCAAACTGCTTAACATCCACCCGACCGAGCCGGCTCCATATAGCATCTCGCACACCGGTGCTTAATGTTTTAAGTTGAGACTTCACATCAAAATTTAATGCAGTTGCTGTTCCTCTGGGGCCTTTGATAACAGATATATTTGTAGCAGCCGAAACATCATTATAAGTAACCTGATTGTTTACTCCTCTTACGATATAAGAATTATAATTATCCAAAGAAGAGACTAAAGTATTAGCAGTAGATGAAACCAAGGGTGCTAACGAAATCTGAGCTGTTCCTTGCGAGTCGTTTCTAAAGTATCCACGATTTTTTGCCCCCATAACAGATGCAACAAGTCGACTATCGCACTGAACTTCAAACTTGCTATCCAGTAAGTTAGTGTTAATAATATAGCTGTTTCTGTTGGGCACGTCACCAGTTAGCTGATCAGAATCAATTCCTTGCTCAATGCATACAAACATACCACTTGTGTTGCCTGCCGTCAAAACATAATTAGATGAGCTTACATTAGTAGTAATCCAATTAGCTGTTTCGGTATTAACAGCAAGCTGAATAACTCCTCCTGTTACATTTACGGCTGAGTCAATAAGCTGATTTCTCTTTAAGACTGGCAGATATAGAAGATCATTTCTCGCATATGACATTAATCCATAGTTAATATTTGCGGGGGCTCCCGTAAAGGCTTCTAATACTGGCGTCTGCAGAATAGACAAATCATAATATGCACTTCCGGAAGCGTTGTTTTTACTATAAAGACCGTAGTCGACCTCATCGTCTCCGAAAGTGTATTTTACAATCCTAAAATTGCCTTGTGCCATTCTCTTTCTGCCCAAATCAGTGAGCACTGCGTCGAGAATAATGTCGCCTGAATTATCTAAAAAAGCCATTTATTTATCTCTCTCCTATAAATAGTTGATAAATTGTATTTATCCTTCTCTCAGTCTATAAGTAATATTAAAATCAATTTTTTTACCAGTTTTCTTAGAAGTAAATCTGAATTTAAACTTCTTATCCCAAATTGGGTCTTCTGCGGCGCCTATAGTTATATTGTCTAGTTGGTTATGCCCATTATCGCTATAGTCTAAACCATCCGTAGTGGTGAATAATGTGTTCTGAACGCTAGGTTTAATTAGTAGAAGTTTTTTGAGTTCTTTACTGGGTGAAGGCTCTGGCGGTTTTGCCAGATCTGTATCATTTATAACATTAAATCTTGCATATTTGTAGCCACCATCGTTAATTAATTCACATTGATAAATCTCAGATAAGTTTCCAGGAATGCCCAGCTGATTTACAGATCTAAACGAATAATAATATTTTTTGTTGGTTTGAATCGTGCTAATGCAATATATCATTGAGTCATACAGATTGGTATTATCAATCGACAAGTCATATGTTTTGTATAGTGAACCTTTAAAATCATCATAAGATTGGGGCTCCGTGTCTATTCTAAAAACTTCGAATTGGCTGACTGCAGACTTAGATTGTTCTTTGATGTATTCTGCTTCCGAAGGCCAATTTTGCGCCACTCTATAATCAATAGCATATGCTTCTTGTTCGTTGGAAAGCGGATGCGGCATATGCTGTTTATCAAAAGTTTCTAATGACACCTTAAAGCCAATGCGCTGAGAGTCGTCTATCATTTGAAAAGGTGCAACTTCTACTTTATTTGGTGCATTATCTAACACTGATAATGTTTTTCTGGTAAGTGGAACTTCTATAATCTTAACTTCGGGCTCATAATAAAGATTAAAATCAGCTAAAAATTGATTTTCGCTCGCTACTTGCGCGTTGGTTCCAAAAGTTGTGCCCACAGCCTTCCAGGCTACAAGCTCAAGCGTCACAGTTTCGCCCGCCATTGTTGGATGAGTAGAAGGATAAGTGTATTCCGCAGTTTCATTCTCCAGTGCCCAAATGCCATAACCATCCATATCGGCTCCATAGGGATATCCTGCATCACCATATGCATAAAGCGCCTCTGTGGATGCGGGTATGACATATGGTTCCATATTATTATTTGTGATATTTTCGTCGCTAAACAATTGTTCAGATACTCTTCCAGAAAATGGATCGTAGAATTCTAAACAATGAGCACCGGTATCTGTTGTAGAAATTTTTCGAGATACAACCAAGTCATCGTACTTATATTTTGCCCCCACAACAATATCATATGCATATACCACATATTCATACTCTTCTCCATATTTGACTTGAGTGTCGAAATAAACTAAGCTTTCATGCGAATTATCATCATAAATCCAAATATTTTGAATAGTTGTGTTCGCGTAACGCTTTTCAATTCTATATGCTATTGTTTCGTTATATTTATTAGTATTACCAAGCTTGTATAAATCCAACAACGACTCAAAACCAAAATAAGCATCATCATCCATATCTCCAGTAGGATTAAGCTTAGATGGGCTTCCAGCAGCACAAAGACTACCTAAAATGCTCAATGTTTTTTCAGTATCAATGAACCTATATGAACTAGGGTATTCATACGAAGAGAACCGATAGCCATCATTTAAAAAATCTATGATAATAGAGTCATTTTCAAAATTGTCAGTATACAGTGTTTCATAATTTGTCGAGAGCATTGATATAAGATTATCGGTCTTAAAAGACTTTCCGATAGTGTCAGTTTGCTCATGAGCGCCATAAATAAGTGATGCCGAAATATATGTAGACATTTCATTGAACGATTCCGTAGACATGCCCATGGAGCCAGAGAAACTTTCTTTGATAAGCTTTAATGCTAATAAGCTTGCCTCATTTAGCTGAATAATGTTATTGATAAACGCCGGGCTTTCCATAAAATCTTCCCCGCCAGGATTGTCTTCCTGTCTCGTAGGGATATCGATGCTAATATAAAATGGAAATTGATCCTTTACTCTTGAAACCATCGCGCTGTCAGGAGAAAGCGTATATTCGATCACAGGCGCATCAAAAAAAACATTTTGCATTGAAGCGCCAATAGATGTCAAGACAGATGCAGAGTGAGGATGAAGAATCATAGAAGATGTAAGATAAAATCTAAAATTATAACTATTATCATAAAGCTGCTCAGACGTAGACTGGCGTTCGCCTGTGCTAGCCTCGGCATATTTAGTTTTAAAACCCGTAGTTTGTGCAGGGGGCAGAACATCTGACGACTGACGCTTCGTGAGTGCCCATGCCTCTTCGCTTGACAGATAGCCTTGTAGGGTTATGTAGTCGGCGAGATCAGGCGGAAGATCTTCTGATTCTATGTTTTCTAAGATAATCGATGTATACATATACAAATTTGGAATTTGAGTCTCTCGATAATCTGTTATAAGATTTTGGTATTCGGGCAAATACATATTCATCTTTGAGGTAATTTCAATATCCACTTGTGACATGCTTTCCCCCGATGCACCTATGATGTTTTCTTCTAAAGTAGAATAAGGATTTTTTCTTTCATAGTAAAAATCAGTAAAAACATTATTAGTATAAATGCCGTCAAAAGAACTGGTGAGATACTCGCCGCCTTTTACGTATGCGCTCCAAGCTTCATCTGAATCTAAACGACTAGGGTTTCCCACTATTCTTATAGGCATGTAAAAATTTGGAACATAGACCTCACTAGAACCAGTCAACTTAAAATTAGTATTAGTTTTGATTTCAGCAATATACGCGTCAGAATCAGTCGGTGAATAAGAATATATTCCCTCGACTTCGGATACCTCAGTCATATTCTCACTAAACTCTAAATATTCTCCTAATGAGCTGCTAACGATTTCCCATGTTTCTCCGAGAGCAGTTCGAAGACTATCGCTGGAGCCTGACATCAAGGCAGTATCAACTAATTTTATTTCTTTATAGTCATATATCATTCGTTATTACCTTAATATAGCTCATCCTCGTGATCGTGGTCATCCGACTTTCTTACAACAAGAGTATCAGTAATCCTTCCATATACTGTCTCGGATCCTCTAATAGACGTTACTTCGTTTGCGAAACCTTTATATCGGAGTTTCTTAAAGGTATATTCGACCGGTATCGATGTAGTAAGAGATTGGTTAACCAGATCGTCTATATGACTCTCTACATATGCTCTTGACTCAGATATGTCATCAACATCCAAGTCGCCACCAAAACGACCTTTTAACTTGCCCTCTTCGGAAGAATCATAAGAAATTTGGTAGTTAGTGCTCACAGAGCCGGATCTCCCCCGCCCTCAGCGGTATCTTCGGTGTATGAATCTAATAGTGTAAACGTTGGCTCGCTAGTTAAATCCGATACTGAGAAATATTGTTTAATTCCTTCTGATATGTCATCATCATCATCGGCAACGTATTCATAAAAAAGAGCTATATCACCTGCTTCAAGATTATCAATCAAAGACTCATCTGCACTCCAGGTTGCGGCAAAATCAGAGTCTTCGGAGCCAGGAGTCAGTATGCTCAAATAAAATATCCCATCAGTAACAGAAAACGCATAAGCAGCTTCGACAGTTCCTTCAACTTCAACGTCTTCGACAAAATCAGCAACAACAATACCAGAAAGAAAGGGCAGCAAACCTAAAACAGTCAAAGAAGCAATAGCTGTTATGCTGAATGCTGCAGCGGATGTGGCAAGTAACATGTTTAAATCTCCTTTTATTAATTAGACAAATTTAATATTAATAACTTCTATTGGTTCTTGATCTTCTCGGATTTTGGTCTCGTTCTCGTTGGGAACGGGCTATAGAAGTATTTCGAGAATTTTTGCGCACTGTTTTAGTCTCATCAAAATTTCCTTGTTCATTATACGCCCTACTGGATGTTCTGTTAAGGCGTGTGTTACGAACTGATGACGGCATATGTGTCTTGTTGCTATAATCAATACTATTATTTAAAAGTTTTATATAATTTGCCATTTCTATTGACTTAAATGATCCGCGCGCAACCAAATTTGCACTAAAAGCTATCACATTGGGCTGTTCTGATATTTCTATCTGAGTGCGGTTTTTTTGCAAAGAAATTTCCGGCTGAGAATCTAGTTGGTAGAAAGGATCGTTGGGGTTAGGAAATTTTCCTTGTGGGTCGGATTGTTTATTTTTATCCTCATTGAGCATGTGAAGATTAGTATTTTCATCATCAAGAAAAGAATTGCTTACCGAATCAGTCAACAGAGAATATTCTTTATTTCCCGCATGCGCCACAATACCTAATGCATTCAGCAAATTAATTGCAGTATTATTTTCAGTAGATTGTTGATTTTCCAAAGTTATAAAGCCGGCATAATCAAGAATCTGTAAGGATTTTTCTATTGTGTGAGAATTGCTTCCTTTTACTGTTGTCTTGTTGTTAATAGTGCGCATCTTTGAGCGCGCGGAATGTAAGTCTCTATACTCTTTGTCTTTAAGTTGTTTTTTTGTTATACGTGTCATTATTTATATTACCCCCCAATCTAAATCGTTGTTTAAAACAATTCGTCTAAATCAATAGGTCCTCCGTTGGTCGATGAGTTTGGCCAAGCTAATATGGCAAAACGTTTTAGAAGTCGTTTCCAGTGATTTTCAGCGGCAGGTGACACACTAGAATATTTCCATCCATATGTAGTATAAGAAGGAGTCCCAAAATTTGTTGCATCTAATTGATCAATAATCTCTTCTACATAATTATAATAATCCGACCAACTGCCGATCGTAGCCTGGGCGACAGTAATTCCTATAGAGTGCGCGCTACCGTCAAACTCTTGACCTTCACCATCTATGGCAGCTCTTGCAATCGGATTCAACACTACAGTGGCGAAGGTACCAACAGTAGAATAATTATCACCAACAGTCTCAGAGAGAATATCTATAATCCATACAATCTGCATTGTGGCATCCACAACAGAATCACCTGTAAATGTCATAGCCGTGTAGAAGTCGCCGTAACTCGTCAATAATATACTATCAGAAGGAATACTTCTTAAAGATAGAACGGCGGCTGAGGGATCCCACTCACTCATAACATAGGCTTCGGTTGCGCCGGCGGTCAACTCAAATATATCCGAAAGAACCTGCATATCAGGGAGACTTTCTTCAACGCCAGCTGTATTGTTGTATGCCAATTCTTGAGGCGAGCTTTTTATTAAATTATAATTTGATCCATCTGTTACGGCTGTATCATCATATAAAACATTATAAATTTGACCGCCAATTTCATAAAAATAATCCCATAAGTCTTTAAACTTCTCATAAAAGGCTTCTATTTGCGCAAGAGTTCCTACTTTAGGATCAATTTTAGATGTCATTATTTGAGACTCTTCAATCAATGCTTCTAAATTACCTCCAAATTCATTATATAAAATATCGCGATGCATGTTATACACTATAGGAGCGCGGATCCACGGCGCATTGATCATATCGCCTCCGTATTTGTCAATTATGCCGTCGACCCAAAACGCATTAAAGAACCCATCAACATCATTATAGCTGCAAGCTTCACTAGCTAAGTCATAATAATCTGTCATAGATCCTGTCATTAGAGCATGGTAAGAAGAAGTGATAGCATTGATCGTAGCTAAAGTATAATCCTGCATGACAATCTCAAATCTATACCACTCGTCTCCATAAACTGTGTCTATATCCTGATAGTCATAAAACTCAAAGGCGCACATTGTGTCATCAGAGCCATCCGACAATCCAATAACCGATCGAGGTATAAATTTGGAATAATCAGCCGAGCCATTTACGCCGTATTCGACTTCAGAATTTACATAGCCGTCATACGAAAAAACGTTTTGAATTGTAGAATATATAGGAGCAGGGCTATAGGGATCGTCAGGATAGTCTGTGGAAGAGCCGAAATGTGTATCAATTTTAACGTATATATCATCGTCATCGTCTGCATAGCGATATAACGTTGCCGTGTCAAACTTAAATGATGATTTAATTAATGAATCTCCAAAGTGCGCTATCACTCTATCGATATCATAACAATCAGATATGTGAGTATCGTTATAAAGGGCCCTTTCAAAATCAAAAAAGATATAACCATATGTGCATAGGGTGTTGGGCTCCACGGTACCGGCATATTCAGTATCAGCTTCTTGCCATATTGTATGTTCTTCTACTTCTTCTGCGCTCAAACTTGAATCATATTGTGCTCTTGTAATAAAATAATTGCTATTTTGCACATACACCCTATCAGGAGTTGTATCGTCAGAGCCGGGCTCTACAAATTGAGTATCAGGAGTCATTATTTCGAAGTCTACGAATAGTGTTTCGGGAGTGCGCTGATCTAAGATTTTAGGATTTCGAACTTGATCTAAATATAATAAATTTCCTTGCGATCTCACGGTATTATCTGCGTTAGCAGTAGTGTTTCCCAATGATTGATAAATCACCCCTGCGGAACTTGAGAATGTAGTTGGCATACCCCAAGTGCCCTGATAAGTTTGCATTTGAACCAACATATTTTGTGCGCGTGCGGTGGGATCTGTCGTTGCTATAAGGTTTGATAGAGTGACGCTATCAGCCTCAGATAAGCCTGCGCTGACTGTGGCGGTGGCGGCACCATCAGCATTAGAAGGATATCCAGTAGATTCTTCAACTACATATGACAATCCTTCCGATGCTGCTGCTACCTCGGCATCATCCGAGCCGGCTGCGGAAGCGCTAACCTCATATGCCAATGATTGAAAAGCGCCAAGTACGGATTCGTATGTATCATCATCCACTCCATAAGTTTCGCCATCCAAAGAATTAAGCACAAAGCCTTCATACATTTCGCCCGTTCCTCTGAGCCTATATAAAGTATGAGTTCCTGGCGTAAGATTTCCTTCTTTAAATACTGGCTCATAAGAGATCTGTGAATTAAACTTGGTGAACAGGGCATAATTTTGCAATGCTGCTTCCGTAGTAGCGCTGTCAGAGTCAAAATTATATAACGAAGAAAAACAATAAACACTTAAATCTCTATAGCTTCTACCAGTTTCCGTATCATAAGAAGCTTCCGCAAATAACGATTCAAAAGTAGTGATATCTGAGCCCTCTAACGAGATAGATATCGAACCTGTATATTGATAGATATTTAGGTTGCTCCCTTCATCGTAATACGATAATTCTGCAAACGAAAACGTATCTCCGATAGTTTGTTGTGAAAAATTAGTGGGGATAGAAATGTCAGATGACGAACCAGAGACAATGTATTTTCCTTGAAGTTGCGTATCTTTAAGGATATAGCACAAATCATGATATCGTGTTTGGTTTTCTACATGAAATATTTCAACATTACCGATCACAAAAGCAGAATATAGTCTTAAGGCAGATAAATCATCAAACTTATCTTGAACATTATCTTCATCTGTTCCTTCTATATATATTGACAGCGAGACTGTCAACATCTCACTTGTTAAATCGTCAGACGAGTTAATCTCAACACGATCTATATAAGGAAGCGGCAATTGAGTGCCAAATTTATCAATAGGGTTGCCTGTGGTGTTTATTATTGGCATATCTCTGGCTCCGTAACTGCTCCATACAGATCATACATTTTTGCACTTTCTACGTCGGATGTAGTATCACAATTAAAATCTATGTCAATATAATAAGATTGCTTGTTAAATTCTTGGGCCCCTTGACAGGCTATTTTTTCATTAATATCTTGATCAAACGATAGATCAAAATAATATTCTACGCTACTAGTTGTGATGTATTTGCTGGGAAATCCCTCGTCAGATAGAGGAACTATATAGCCATCTACCACATTTGAAGGATTTGTTTTAAATTCTATTTTTCGCATAGTTTCTTGAGGTGAGGCGCCTCCATTAAATTGTATAATATCTGCAGTTGCTAGTGCAGATGTAGCGACGGTGCTCGTTATCAACGCTCTAGGTTGATTACCTGGGGAGCCGGGATAATTATTTCGAAGATATAAATACTGACCTGAATTTAGCGCATTAAGATTTAGTGTTGCGTGAGCATTAACTTTTGTAGCAAAGTTGCCCATTGTCATTGCGACATCGGTGTCAATTTTTACATCTGTATCAAGCGCTGGAGTGTTCATAAATCTAAATGCTTGAGAAACTCCTGCATTAGTAAGCGTAACCGTCTCAGTGTTACCTGGATTAGCTGTAAACTTTAAAGATCCGCTAGCGTGGGTTGCCGGCGTAGTGGTGTTCATTTCGTATATTTCTAAAGTTAAATTCTTGTTAAGAATGCTAGTATTTAATTCCTCTATATATAACAATGCATCGTCAGGCACCAAAGTAATAAGAGTATTATCCGCAAACAAGTTCGTTGTTGATAAAAGATCTTCAGGAGTTGGATCATCCGACAGCACTGTATTTCGCGTAGTATTGATATATTTAACAACTTTGCGATAATTCAGATCCATATCAATTTGAGGCACCTTTTCATCGTTGGCAACATCCTCTGTCATTGAAGACGTAATTTTTCCTTGCAATGCAATTGCTTTCCACGCTGGTAGTTTGCGCGCGTCAGCTTCTAGATGTGCATCTCCTATTAATGAATCAAATAAAAATACATCTTTTTTTACTTCTTGTTGGGTGGCTGTTACATCTGCTGTATAATAGTTTTCTTCAACATCAGCCATGGCAGTTTCTACGCTATCAAAATGAACAAGGCTTTCTAAATATTGAGTATCTTCTTTGATTCTTTTTCGGGCATAATTTTGACCTGCATCTTGACCAACAAGTATTGTGTTTAGTTCCGAACCGGTGGCTCTTGTATATCTCTCGTCATAAATTATAGCATCGTCATAAAAGCCATAATAAACTGCTTTGAATTGGCCAATAGATAACAAATATTTACCATAAGAAGTTAATTTTAAATCATATACTTGTTCTTTTTTATCTAAAAATTTTGTCATTTATTTTTTTTATCCTTGCCGTCAGCTTTCGGATCTTTAAATAATACCTCTACATCCATTTTGATCAATTCTACAAAAGAAAGGTAATCATATGGCCAGTTGAAATTTAATGCATACCCTGTTTTAGTATCATAAAAATTAAATATATCTGTTGCTGCCTCCCCTACTTGAGAAGCTATAAGATCATAATAGCTCTTTTGAGATTTTTGTTTAACCTTAAAAACCATCCAACGTAAATTAGCATTATCCGAAAGATTAGCATCAGTCAGCAACTGGGTAGGATCCAGCACATGAGAAGTTGACTGGTGAGCTACCTCCATTTTTTTATAGTCGCGTGGCGCAAGATTTTGCCAAATATAAGAGAGGTCATCCTGGTCTAGTTTGTATTCAAACTCAAACATATACATCACAATCGGTTCAATATTTAAATTATTGACAAAATCAAACTGGGGTGGTAAAACATAGTTTTTCATTTGCTCTATCAATTGACGAATAGAAATACCATCATCGCTTTCTCCATCTGAGCCTTTAAGAGCAGCTTGAAATCGACGCTTAGGAATATTAATGAATTTCTTACGTGTCTGTGTATAATTAGGCTCTTCTTTATTCGCTCTATTGGCATCAGTTACCGATTCTATTATATAGGGCACTGCCACAATAGCCTCTTTTATCGTTCTTTCCTCGGCGATCTCCCCCAATCGAACAGTGCTGCTTTGGCGATTGAATCCAGCTAACTTGGTGAGTGACTTCATTTTTCTAAAAAGCTTATTGCCATTTGCTGCTACATCATTATCATTATAAACGCTACTAACATTGACAACATCATAATGATACTTCAGCCATGGCGTGGGAATATCTCCAATTTCTAGAAAAATACCCTCATCAGGTGAATAAGGAATTGTTCCGAACTGATGCCACATTCCGCGCGGCACGGATGCGGATGCAAAATTTGTCGGCAGAGATAGATTACCAGCAGCGTTTGTAATTGGGTGAATTCCTTTATCACCAAAATTCAAAATAGGTGTCTCAAATTTCGGCTGAATAACCCATTTACTGCCAATAATTTCGTTTTCTTCCATTTGTTCTTTGCCATCGCTACCTTTTCTTTGTCGAAATACATTTTCCAGACCCAAAAGATTAACGCTAGCCGATAACTGCATAGAGTTGGCATTAATTTGCCATCCGGAATAAATATAATATTCCGCATTGCTATAATCGGAATTCTTAAACGAAGGAACTAAAAGAGGTTTTCCGTTGCTACCTGTATAGCCAGGATCAAAACGCCAATATACACCTGTAAGTTCTGAAAGAATTCTTTCCCCATCGTAAGTTACGCCACTAGATGGTCGGAATATAAAGTCTACTACACACTCTCCATTAAGATAAGGGGGTGTATATGCTGGATTAAATCCGTTAAAACTATCCATCGGCTGAGTTCCTGTTACAGCTGTGGCTGATGCATTTCCTGCAGGAGGTCTTGCTGCAATTGGCGGCCCATAGGCGGCTGGATTAGAATACATAGTGATAGTTTCGCGGCAATTTGCTTTGAGGCGCGGGTCTTGAGGTAGCGGGAAAGAAGTGCTTACTAAATTTCCTGCATCATGATCAAATCCGATTGCTCCAAACGCATCATATCCATTATTGTTAGCCATAGAGCCAAGCTCGTTATCATAAATTCTGTCACCCTCCAGAGATCTCCGCATTTTAATCCGACAACCATATACATCGCCTTTTCTAAATCTAAGATTGGTAGGAATTGTATTAGATTTAAGAGTGGTAAAGTTTTCATCTTTAAGGAAAAATGCTGCGCATTCTCCGAAGAAATTCGAAGCCATTCTTGTATATATATCATCATATGTTTTGGCAACGAGTGATGCTGTTATATCCAACGATACAGAGGGGTGTGGCTCGCAATCAATAAATGGCACACCTCCAATATGTGACGCAGGGTCTAAAAGAGTTTCAAAAGGAATACGCATATCCCAATATTCACCGCCTCCATATCCTGTGCCCTGGGGAGTGCTAGAAGTTAAACGGGGCGTGATTGCCCAGTTATTTGTTAGAGCGGGTGCTGCTGCGCCGTAAAAAGAAGAGCTTAGTTTATAAGGATCTGTTACAATAGGATAATCAACTGCGACTCCAGCTTTGATTGAATTATACAACAATCCTGGCGAATAGAGAGACTGCATAAGAGGTCTGAGTGCTCCTCCGTTTAATTTTATCAAACTGTTGCCGGATTCGTAGCTAGAACCAAGCTCAGCTGTTAAACCTTCGCCATAGGAGCGAGAGAACTGCGAGACCAAATCCAAGGATCTTTGCGCAGGGAAAAATCCTTTGTAAAAGATTGGTCGAATTGCAGCGCTGCATATTAATCTAATCTCGGCGCCTTGAAGCTTTGAAGTATCCTTGATGTTTAAAAAATCTCTCAAGAATTCTGAATTTGAATAATCGCGATAAAATGAACCTGTTGTGCTGTCTATGTCAGTGCCGACAATTCCAAAAGTATTTGTTTTGTTTTGGTTAGCAAGACCATACTTTACATAATCTTCTATGTTCTCACTAATTCTGAATTCAGGAATAATAGAATATCCTCGCGATATTAATTGAAGTTGCTGCTTGTAATCATCATAAGAATCCCACCAAGGGGCAGAAGCAGACACTACGAATTGAGTGCTGGAGCCTGATTTTAAAACAATTCCAGCCTGAGAGTTTGCTTCCCATTTTGCTTCTCCGCCAAATACATCGATTCGCTTTCCAACTTCAAATAGACCCGGATTGTGTAAAAATGAATTAATAGAGCCAGTTTCGGCAATACTAGGTCCGGTGGGCGATACTACTGATTTAAATGTAGACAAACCATGCTTACGTGCATATAAAGCACCAGGAGTCATGCAACGGGCAGCTTTAGGAGTAGTCGCTGCGAATCCAATATGGTAAAAGAAATAATTATTCTGTAGTTCACCGGCGGGGTCTATTATTCTATATGTGTTGGGCCATGTTCCGGGATAATATCCCGCATTACTAGCACTAGTTCTAGTTTGCCAAAGAGGGCCCACATCCATTGGATGACAGCTTTGAGATAAGACTCTGTAGCCATCATAACTGTCGGGCATCACATGAACGCCAAAAGAGTTTGAAAGTTCCGATCCTAACGTTACTCTATTCGAAAGAGTGTCTCGCCACATTTTATTATTAAAATTTAACCTTTGAGTAGAGCGAGATACAAATTCATTACGAATTGACGGAAACACAGTTTCGTTATATAAAATCCAATTTAAATTATAAGTTCGATTGGTTTTGATCAGCGCTAAAGCATGATAAAAGGGAGTGTCGCGGCGATCGATTGGAGCCCCAATTAAGTTATTTAACTCAACACTATTAAAATAAATCTTTTGATTATTATGAGTAGCAGCAATGGTGACAGACTCATCGGAGCCTGATATATCAAAATTTACCAACATTGGATGACCTCGCTTTGATACGGGAGGCACATTATAGTTACTAAAAGAGCGCTTGTTTGTATTATAAATCGACAATACACCGCTCATATGTTCGTTTCGCAAGATCGGATTATCTTGCTGTCGAGTTGCTTTCCAATTCCAGCCAAATTTTGCGCCGCGTTTGGATAATAATAGATTAAGATAGTTGGCACCACTATCTGTTACCGAGGCGCCCAATTTTGTTAGCAGAGTAGAGTTAAGATATTGAGGATAATAAGCTGAATCACTACTAAATCCTAATGTATTTGCATCGCCTGAGCCTGTTAAAGAGTCTACCACCATCACATTTAATACATTAGTGGGCTGATACAGCGAAGTCGCGACAGTAGGCGTTATTGAGCTTGCTGATACAAAATCAAAATAAGCTCCCCAGCCATTCACCGAACTCGAATAAAGCCCGTTAAACATTCCCCACGTCGGAGCCTGACCGTAAAATCTCATTTCATTGCCAGTGATGGATGCGGAAATCCAAGCATACTGCTTATCCATTGTTGGGATCGCATGTTGCACATAAAAGTTGTCATATCGCGAAGAGGTAACAACTTGCCATGTGCCGGGCTCCATAGGATCTGCATCATTGTTAATCTTTACAATTGTCTTAGCATTGCGATTGACTTTGTGAAAATTAGGATTTTGATTATAAGATTCTCCAAAATTACTAGCAAAAATTGGATCACGACCGAAGCGAGCAGTATGTCTAGATAAATGGGAAATTAAAGCGTAGTCTTTTCCAAGAATATCTCTAACTCTAATTCCATCGATGCCAGAACCAGTAGCTTGAGAAATAGTTCCCGAGGGCCCTTGCCAAGGTCGCAACACTGAAAGATTTCTCCAATTCAGTGCATTATAAACAGAGTATTCTGTTGAACGGAAATCTAGATACCCCTTCGTCATGGTGTCGATACCGCCAGGGGCGGCAAATCTTCCCGTTATAATAGACTTGTTGGTGGCGCCGGTGAGATACGCCGTAGAATATTCAGAAACCCATTGAAAATGCTCATTAGTGTTTCTTCGAGTGCTAAGATATGTGCGCACCTGAGTAGGAATAGAGCTGGTGGATGCCGACCATAGAAGCTGACTTGGTAATGATGGCTGGTTTTCTATAAACGCTTTAGGATTCTGGAAGGCTCCTACGCTGTGTACGACTTCATACTTATTAGAATAGTTTCCAAGGATGGTCGATCCGGTTTTCATCTCAATATTGCGAATATTGACAGGTCTCTTGGCTACAAAATCCCTATATAGCCACGCTTTTTGAGATCCGGTCATCGGATAAGGAAGAATGCCGGGCTCATTAGCTTCCGGCCATGGATAATCCGGCCCTACCATGCCGATGGCGCCGCTCTTAAGTTGATATATGCATGTTCCTAGAAGCAATTTCCATGCTTCGGGGCGTGTTAAATATGTATCTAATGCTCTAGCGGAGCTACTATAATTTAATGCAACGTGACGCGATTGGTGCCCTCCTACTGCGTAATCAGTAAAAGGCCCCTGCATCGGAACTTCAAATAAATCTCCGTATACATCGTTATGTAAATTAGTTATCTCTACATTTTTACCCACACCGGCAATAACATGTCTATTATAGCCGCTATTAACACTGGAACTAATGACATTAAACGGGAAGGCGAAAGTAGACTTTAAGTTCTTATATCCCTCTCCTTCTTGCCAATCGCGGCCATGATTAACTTTAAATACGCGCTTATATTTGGCATGAGGAGTAAATTGTTTCTTCCATTCAAATATTTCCGGCTCATTCTCTATATCTTCAGTGAACGCAACCAAAACATTTTCAGGAATAAATGTGTTATTCTCAGTATTAACAGGTCCAGCGGGGCGTAATGCATTATAGGTAAAATCAATATTTTTAGGATTACCAAAGTTAACGCCGGCGCGATATACACCATAGCTTCCGCTTGTAACCGGGCTCGATACTTTTAAATCATACAATTTAGTATTGCTATGCAGCGCATACTCGTTTCCAAAATATTGAGTACCTTCTGCCGTAAATAAATTGGGCAAACTTTGACTCGTATACGGCGTAGAATTAATGACTTTTCTAAACGTTTCTTTCTGGCTATTAATTGTGTTAGCTAGCGCAGCATTACTGGGGTGCTCTTTTAGCGCAGTGAGTTCTGTAGATGTTCTGAGTGCCCTCTTCTTCCAAAAAGCACCGCTAACATTGGTTGCGCGCGGGGAAGAGGGCAGCGGCGAGCCATCCCATGCGCCCCGAGTCGAAGTGGTGCTATCAGGCTCTGGCGGCGTTGCATCTAACGTAGGAAAGGGAGTCTGATACTTATTTCGCTCTAAGGCGTGACTCTCGACTATATTCAGCACATCATTAACAAAATAAGCCGAAGCAGGCAAAAGTTGGGAAATAATTGTCGTAAGAGAATCATCAAACCACTTGTAGTAATCAACATATTTTTCGACAGTGGATACTTGAGAGACTTTTCTAAAAAATATTTCTCTTAGTTTTTCTAATTTCTTGTAACGATGGCGATATCGATTAACCGGCTCGCCAATTAGATTATTGAAATCCACAACACCGGCAAAAAACTTAAGCATTTCTTCAGAAATAGCGTTATAAATGCTTTTTTCAAGAGTATAATAATAATCAGGAACCGTTTGAGAAGGTATAAATGCTTCATCATCAGCAGTGGTGATTTGCACCATATCCGACGCAACTGCCATTTCTGGATTTATAAACTTAAACGAGTTAATATCTTTCTTTTCTACAACATCTGTCGAAGCGCTTGGAAACCCATAAGCTCCAGCAGTATGTTGGTATCCTGCTAAATTACCGATCCATCCAAAATTATTTCTTATTAATGCAGACCCCGAACTCATATCCGTAACCACAAATGAAGCATCTGAATTAGAGCTGGTTACATTATCAAAATTCCAACTTAGAACCAGTGTTTTGTTATTTAAAATTTCAGTTCCCGAGACTCGCTGCGGTAGTGCCGCAAGGTTTCTGTAGGAGCCCGATACTCCCGAATTATCAAAATTATTCGCGTGTATTTTTAAAGCTGCATCTTCAATGTATTTATTGTAATATCGAACACTGGCTATATTAACGTCGGTTTCTTGAAGAATAGATCCCACTATGTTGGTTCTGCGTGCTCCACAATACATTCTCTTGGCTGCACGTAAGAAATTCTCACCAACTGTTTTAGAGATAGAAGAGGTTAATGTAAATTCATTTTGAACGCTACCCAAGAAGGTATTATATCCTTGAAAAATGAGCAAATAATCATATGAGGATTCGACGGCGCCGCTTACCATTAAAGAATTAGGATCAGCTATATTGCCAAAAGAATCACGGGGGGCTAATCTTACCGAAACATTCCAATCAGTATCATCATAAACTGATGGGTATATGCTGCTGGTAAGTTCAGGGATGGGGCCATTAGTAGCGCTATTGGGCATAGAAGAAGATATTCTAAAAAATACTTTCTTAGACCCCGCATCAGGTCGGCAGGCATATACTTGAAAGTTAGCAGGATCAGGATCATTGGGCGCAGTATTAGTGCCTGCCATATTTGCAGCGCTGCCAGTATTAACAGTGTGCATTCCAAATAAGGATGCCGAGAAAAAGTTTCTATTTACCTTATCATGGGTTCTAAAAAAGCGAGGAAACTTAACGTCAATTTCCGCCGTAAAACCAAAAGGATCTTCAAACGCACCGCCAGGAGCAGGATTAGGAACCCCCCATGAGCCAGATATAAATCCGATACTATCTCCATTAGAGGTATCTTGTTTTTGATATACTACGCCGTAAATATTGCTATTATTATTGTGATTAATTGTCTTCCGTCGAACTACCGATTGTCTCAAATTATTTTTTAGTTCGTATTCTGTATCGTCTGCATAAACATTTAATCGCATTAACCCTTCGTCTACATTGAAGCACCTCATTACATTTCGAATTGCTTTTTCGGTGCCTTTAGATTTATAGATGTTAGTTAAGTTATTGTATAGATTTAAGTAAATAAGATTTTTTGTATCATTTAGATCTTCTTCAAACGATCCAGTAAGTGTTCTATTCGCGAACTTTTCTAATACTGTAGAATCAATAAAAATTTCAGGAGTATATAATCCCAATGATTGCGGCAAATGCTGTGCGAAAGGAAGAGGCTTATATGACGCACTAGTATAAATTTGATGTTTAAGTTTGGGAATCTGAGTGATTTGCATATGTAGCTTATCAAAATAAGCCCCCATGATATGACTAATCATTTGTAAATTAGTTACTTTAGAATTAGCAACCTGCTCATCTTCTTCTATAATCCAGGCGGGCAACATTGATACAAAATTAGCATTATTCTGAGCGTCATGATAAGAGCCAGTATCAAGCAATTCGGTCTTTAAAGAAGATACGTCTGGATGAAACGAATAGATAATGGGATCTTTATATTCTCTTGGGGATGCTTTTGCCAATATCATTGCTGATCCCGTATTGCGAGAATTGGCAACATACCCGTTCCACACACCATTACAAATGCGGCCGCCATAGTCTAAAACAGTGCTATCTGTCGCCGTTACGCCTGTTATACCCTCATTAAATTTATAATACACACCAAGAGCCGTATTAGAAATATCTGTATTTACACCACCCCCTACTTGCGTAAACCAGTTCATGCCGATTTCTCTGCCAGATCTCTTTACTTTCCAAAATCGAAATTCGTCAAGGGATCCAGTTAATTTACCTCTTCCCGCCCAGATACCTGTTGCTGTCGCACCAGCTGAAGCTGTTTGCAGGGCGCCCAAGCGACCCATTGCCCCAGAGGCGTTTAATTCGCCATAGGTCTGGTAAGCTTGATTCCAATTGACGGCGTTGTAAATGGTCTTAACATCTTCTGCAGTTAAAATAGAATTCCAAATCGCAACGTCTGCCAGTTTTCCTTGAAAATTTGCTGTTGTACCATCTGTACGGGCTCCAATATAGCATGGATCTGTAACGATGCCCGCAAAAGTTCCAGCTGGTGTTGATGTTTCTGTTACAGACACCGCAGACCCATTTATATATATAACCGGATCATTTGTTGTGGCGCTAGCGTCATAAGTTACCAATATATGACTCCACTCATCTTCTGGAATCGCACCGGTGGCGGTTTGCCAGTTACCAACAGTTGTTGTAAAAACAACTCTAAGAGTAATAGCTTCAGACGCACTAGCATCTAACAAAATGCTACCATTTGTTCTGTCTCCGAATCCTAAGATCATATCAGTGCCGGCACCTGAACTCGATTTATACACCCAGGCAGAGAAAGACATTTTTTGAGTGCCAGTGGAACCTATGATGGTTTGCCATAACGCCGCAGTGCCAATGCTAATGTAATCATTAGTTCCGTCAAACGTATTGCTGCTATTTTGAATATATGCTGACGGCGTTGCTGAGGAATCATATGTCGGTCTTTCGCCACTGGAGCCTACTCCTCCATTTCTACCATTTCCGCTACTATCGACTACTGCTGTGGAAGGAGCTGATGGTGACGAATAATCTTCATTTAGCCTCCACCAACCTTGCAGCGATGACGCGGCAGTATATGTGTATGTTCCTATGTCGGTGGCGCTAGCGGTTGCTTGCGTCTGGAAGCTTCCTGACAGCAAATAGGGATATCGAGCAGCTGAATCGTGCTCTGAGCCATTAACATATAAATGAGATGTTAAAACGGAGCTACTGTTAAATATCTGAATAGCGTAATGATTCCAAGAATCAAGGCTCTCATGGAGAGACGGATTACCAAGCAGCAGCGGGGCGCGTGTAGTTACTGCTCCCGATTGCACCGTTAGCAAAAATGGCTTCGTAGGGGTGCCGTCATCATCGCGAGAGGAAGTTAGCTCTATTAAAATTCGACCATAATTAGCACTATTGATTGCTTCATTGTTCCACCAATCAAATACAACCTGCTTTTCGGTTAAAGTAGACGCTATGGAGCCGGTTTTAAGCCAAAATTCAACAGTTACGCCTGTATCAAAATCTGATTTTAAGTTAGACTCTCGCGAACCAGATCCATAAGTAGAAGGGAGACCAGCAGTTTTATAAATATCCTCATCATAAACATTAGAATATTGAAATTGGCTATTGTGGGGGTTATTGCTTAATTCGCTTAATGTATCTCCAATCAACGAGCCGGTGCCTGGGCCTCCTTTAAAAGTGATATATTCCAAAGTAGACGGAAGCCCATAACCATCGGTTATAGCGCTAGCTGCGCTGCCCCATCCATCCGCAGCGATTGTTATATAGCCGTTTGTTCGCGGATAAAGATTATCAAAAATATATCTTTCGATATCTAATGCTTTGTTATAAAATTCATTTTTCTCCGCTTCCGAGCCGTCATAAGGATAGAAGTCAATAATTCTTTCAATTGCAGATTTGTAATAAAGGTAAGCGGAACCATACTTAGCGAAATTTTCCGGCTTTGTATAATTGATTTGTGGCACCAACGTAGAGTGCTTGCGCGCAATTGCGCGCGCATTACGAGCAGATTCAACATCTTGAAATGCATCTTTCTCATTAGTATCGGCAACATATTCTCTTGTTGTATCTGTTGATTCAAAAAGTTTTTTAATACTCATAATCTTCTACTCGAAACCTAAACACATAAGGCTGCTCTCTCCACGAATCTAAATCCGATTCATAAAATGCAAATTTAAACGCATATTCATATCCAGATTCTAATAAATTCATGTTAAAGTCAAAATAATTGCCCGAAACATCATATGACAACATAGTGTGATTATCTGAACCGGTTCCGTAAGGAACTGCATCATAAGCATCTATAATGCGATACACGCGATAAGATGCGCTGTGGATAGACGTAGCTGGAGCTGTGGCGTTAGCTTTAGTGTAGATGGTTGGATTCCAGTTCTTTTCTCTCACATATAAATTAAAACGAGCCTGCTCATCTTGGCGATAGCGATCTTTTAAATTAGTGATATTCATATAGTAAGTGGGTCGAGTCTTAATCTCACTAGCATCTAGACTAAGCGGCTTAATAGTTCCTGTAAAATACTGTGTCGCCGTCCAATCATCAGCGTTTTTAGTCTGATGACTTCCTGTAAACCATACATCATACATAGGAGTTAAAGAGATAGCGCCCGTCATAGCAAAAGAGGCTGAGTAAATACCAGTGCTCACAATTCCACCGGTCACAACATATCGGTTAGTAGAGGTAACGTGACCCACATTATCAACATCCAATTGCTGCACTCCACTGCCTGTAGTAGGTCCATCATTTTCCAACGTACCCGAAAAGATGCTTACATAAACTCTCTTCTGTGCTCCTAAGCCAGGAATATCAGTTAATCTTCCTCTAACGTAGTTATACATATATAAAGTGTTCAAATTGTCGCCGGCTGGGGCTAAGGAACTACTTCTAAAGAAATCGCCACGATCGTCTCGTTTTGAGTCGTCCCAGCGCGCTTCCAACACAGGTCGCTTAAAGAAGAATTGCGAATTGCGTGCAAAAAACCTCTTTGTATAATAGGAAGTGGTCGCACCACTAACATTCATTAAAACACCAGTATCATCAGAAACGCCAATTGTATCCGCATCGGCTGGATTATACGTTGAAACCGACGAGGATGCCTCGTAGCTCGATGACAGCCTGATGCCTACACCGTAATTAGAATACGTGCCAGCAATCCATTGCTCTACCATCGGAGTGATATTTAACTCCATATTCTCCAAGCCAGTCGTAAAAGTTTGCTCAAATGTAAAAATCTCAGTATTAACTATCTTGGCAATATTGCCCGAACCAGTAATATAAGATCCACCAGCTTTCAAGGCATTGCTGATGTCTTTCCACACTGCGGTATTTGAGGCGCTCATCCAATTAGAGCCCACATTGCCTAAAGTTACATCTTTGTATCCCTCCAGGTCTAATCCAGATCCCTCTTGCCATGATTGAGAAACCAAATTTACCACAAGCTTATAGCTTTCAGGAACAGCCCTAGAATGAGGAGCATTAAAAAGTCTCAGATAAAATTTTACACTACCGCTTGCTGGGATAGTGCCCGCTGTTCGATCTGAGGAAATATCAGATACAGGAAACTTTACAAGAGCGCGAGATAGTTCCGCAGAACTAGTCGACTGCCGCCCATAGATTGAATAAATCTCCATCACGTCGGCGGCGCCCATATTTGAGCCTGTTCCTCTGGTAGTGAGATTCGGCTTATATGCGTTTACAATTGTATTATCAGCATCTGCTGTGTAGCGCTTGATCGCCATTATTTAACTTTTCCTTTTATGTCGATTTCGGGATACTTAATTTCCAAAATAGCATTTTTGGGAACCACTAGCATGCCGCCATCTGGAGACATATTGTCGTTGATATTGAACGCAACTGATGAATAATCGGATCCAACTCTATTGCTTAATAATACCTTCTCCACATCGAGAACTCCATTTACTTCTTTTAATCCACTATAAATATCGCTAATATAAAGTGGCTCGCCAATAAAAAAGCTATTTCGATATTGCGATTTTAATTTGTCAATCGCCTCTTGTAAAACACTATATTTTTCTGCACCTGCTTGCACTTTAATAGAAAAATTAATACCTAAATTAATTATAAATGGGTCTTTTATATCAATAGTATCATTAAGCATTCTATAATGATTTAACCAAGTTTTTAAATTATTTTTAATTGTAGAATTAGTAACCACAAGCTTGTTTTCATTATCTTGAGATATTACATATAAATTTATATTTCTTTTTAGGGCGCTAGGGTCTTTTTGCGCGGAGCATCTTAGAACGGATCCAAACTTTGCTGGCATTCTATATGTCACATTTTCATAATCTGCCTGAGTAACGGCGCGATTTTGAGTAGGGAAAGTATCAAAAACTCTTCTTTTTATTTCTGCACTGCTTGGGTTAGATACATTTCCCATAATCGGTTCTTCATTTGTCACCTCTAAAGAATTTCTAATATCAGATACAGCTGAGGTCGTTAAAGCTTGTTGATTGTCAAATTCAAATACTGCATTTCGAACTAAATTAATTGAACCAACGGCTGTGTTTCCACGCGTTGCGCTAATGCTGCGATATACAATAGTTAGGGTAGTATCAGAGGGAACAATTCCCAAACTTTCATTTTGGCTCAGTCGGCTAGGATCAAATGTTAAATCTGTTGTATATGTCTTGCCAAATATATCTAAGGCTACTGATTGAGGATCAGCCACGATATCACTACCTCCCGTTTTTCCACTTCCGAACTGAATATAGACTTCGTTTCTCATTCTTTCCACTACAAATTTGCGAGAGACAAGATACGGCTTTAAAATCGATGGCACGTTATCATTTTTGAAATTTTTATTAGTTATTTCTTTATATACCATATCTTGCGAAAGGTAATCTACTTCAAAATACTCATTTCCTTCAGCATCTACTACGGAGATAATTTCTGCAATATTTCTTCCTGGAACTTTAACTCGAAGATATCTTTGAAATGTTCCCACGTCTACATTTTGAGAGTTAAATACCCCAGATACTACACGACCATAAGCTTTTACAGCATACCATGTTGGGGCGCCTGTATTTTCATCAACTCTGGCAGTTACTATAACATTAGTAGACTCGCCAAAATCTACATTTTCAGTTAATGTGTAATTATTACCATCCACCGATGTAAACTGCGTTCCTCGCTTCAGAATTGGTAAATAATTTTTATCGACGCCGATACCCGTAGTCGAAGAGGGAACCAACACATATAAAGCTACCATTCCATAAAGCGAAGCGGGGCCCTGTGCTTTATATCCCAAAATACGACCTTGCCTAACAATATTGCCATATTGGTATGCCGTATCTAAAAATGTTTCATTTACATTGTAATCCATATAAAACGACAACTGATCACCCACATAAGCTACAGCATCTAACATAAGAGAACCAAAAGAGGCTTCGCTAAAATCCTGGAAAGTGTTAGGGTAGAATCTTTCTGCAATTTGCATCAGATCATCTCTAATGGTCTCAAAATCCCTATTGGTATAATTTATAGGAATAATCTTTTTTTGTTGGTCTGCCATAAAAAAGCTCCTTTTTTAAATAGTAAACTCTAGTAAATCTTTCGTGCCAATTGCTGGGATCGAATACGTTATTCTTATACCTAGAGAGTTTACGTCTGGTTGGATGTTGACAAACTCAATACCTTCAATCGCAATCGCTGGTAGATACATATCTGTTTGTTCGCGGATGCGGGTATCAACGTCGGTCAAACCCATCTCGGTAAAATTATTAAATAGTAAAGTTCTGATTCCTACACCAAAATCTGGCTCCATGACACGTTCGCCAGGATTTGTTAAAATAATCATTTTAATATTTTGTCGACATAAATGTTGGAAATTTTTAATCATTCCAAAGCCATCATTCATATCTAAACGCAAAGGAAGAGAAACACCTAAAGAACTCATTAATTGGTCACCTCATTATAAATATACTTAATCATCTTTTTCGCACAACTTACCATTAGCATCAAATGGATTAGATCTAAGTTTTCGTCGCTTCCACCATGGCAGAAGTTTAATTCCTGGTCTTGGAAGCATGTTGGCGCGCATTTGTCGCATAAACATCTGACCCGGTCCATTAATTCCCCAATCGGGAAATTCGCCGGCCTTATAATTTCGGGAATTATATTCTCCTTTAAAAAGCCGCTTTAGGCGATAGCATGATTTTCCAAGTAATTCTTGATCCCATTCATCCCACGTGGTAACAAAAGGAGTCCAGGGCCCATCTCTATCTCTCAGACTTGCCCAGCCATCGACAGAGTTTAATGAAATTATTGCATCTTCTGCCTCGCCCTCTACAGATACCGACATACCCGGTTTTGTATCCATGTCGGAACTCTTTCCATAGGTGTCGCCGTCAGACACAGTTATTTGACCAATAGAAGGCAAAAATGCCATATCATTATAGATGGCAAAGGATGATAAAATTTTTCTCATAGGTAAAATATAATCTGTAATTAATTTAAAACGCCCACTATCAACCATCATATTAATTAAACAGAGCAAAAGTTTACTATCTGCCTCTAAAGGCGGAAACTCACTAATTGGCAAATCTAATGCAGATAACTCGGTGGTAGTAAGGGTGTATCTAGTGCCTTCGATGACTATCGAAAATCTCAATCCATATAAGACCCCCAATTGACCCTTAACGCCAACCACCATACCACCAGAATCAACTACTTGCTCCATGTCTCCAGGATATACTTCAGACAAATTAAGAGTTGACTCGTTTTGCAATATTATAGATACAGCATCAGCGGGAGAATATTTGGTGCCATTAATGCTAATATATTTCTCAACCAAAAACGGCGTGGTATCTGTATTATCATAGGAGGCGCCATACTCAGCCACATCTCCAATGGGAACAATCATTTTAGAAGCCATTGGCTTTAAAAGATCGTGAGGCGCCGACACATGCTCAGGGCCAGTCATGTATTGAACATCGCCGCTATCTGTGACATGAACATGATAGTAGCCAACATAATCCTCTCCTTGCTTATAAGGCGAGTCGGTTGCCCTTACTTCATAAACACTGAATTCGCCGCCGCCGGTGTATTGAAATTCCACATCTGTTGTTGGTAATTCTATAGCTTCTTCTTTGATATCTTTATCCAAATCTAAACTTTGCCCCTGGCAATAATTTTGAAGCAAATAATAATCTAACCTATTAATAGTAGGCTTAAAGCCCGCGCCTTCTAGATTAGATACAAATTTATCGGCGACTACTTGTAATTCTTTTTGCAAAATTTCTTTTAAAATTAATTTTGCTTTATCTTCTGTATTAAAAATTGCTTGTAAGTTTTTATCTTGCCGATAATTTCGTAATGTTTTGATCTTTCTAACTTGATCTAGATCTTTTGCTTTTTTGAGATCTTCTTTCGAAGGATAAGAATAATCTTCCTGGTTTTTATTAAGCTGTCTGAGCACTTTAAGCGCCCACTGTGGAGGATCTGGAATGGTGCCATTATCTATTCTGCGCCCATACATCTGCACCGACTGCTCTAGAAAAGCATACCAAAACTCTTCATCTTTAAAAGTTGAAAACGCCTCAAGAAAATCAGGTGCAGAATCTTTAAATGATTCTTCCATAGCTTCAATTATATATTGTGCATATATCGAGCTAAATACATTTTTAAAATCTGGCTTAAATACTGTAAAGGTTGTCAAAGTTTTAAGAAAGTGAGTTGCTGCAAAGATTCGACAGGCAGCTATAATAATTCCCTCAATGGTAGAAGCTGGCTTTCTCTCTAAAAGTCGATTATACGGCTTTTGAACTAAGCAATCTGAGTCTAATTTTAAACGTGGATCAGGAGCCATCGTGGCATAAATATCTCCCACTAAATTAGATATTTCATCAAAATCTATTAAATCGGTACGCTGGGGCTTACAAGGGCTTAATTCCGGGAACATCATATTTACCATTCCGAGCCAACCTTCGTTTTTTTGCGGCTTTATATAAACTGCTGGGTTCATATATGTGCCTCCGAAGTCGCGAGGGTCTAGGTAAAATACCCTATTTTCAATTGCTAATCCTGTATAGGTGCCAGTCTCAAGCTCATACTGCATTCGACTAACACCCATAATCATGTCATCATTTGTTAAATATCGCCACTCGCCTGTAGAAGCATCTTGAATTTGAGCATCGGAATACTTTATTCCAGCATCTCTATATCCACTAGGCATCACATATTCGATATCATCTTCTGATAAATCATCATAGCGGGCGCCATAATTAAATGACGAAGTATTCGCTGCTAAAACCGAAGCAAAATCGCTGGTAATGTTAGTGACAAAAGAATCATAAAAAGTCTTTACTGTATCAGTATCAATCATAGATTGTGGGGCGCTAGCGCCTGGAACAATTACGGATCCTCTTAAATCAATTAATTCTTTTAATAATACTATCTGAGGTAGATAATCTTGGCTTCCAGTAAAGCATCTGGCAAATTTAGGAAAATTATCATAATTAAAATTATCTAGAGTATCATCAGTAGATAAAAATTCGTATTTACGCTCTGTGAGAATTGACGTGCTGCTGTTAAACTTTGAAAAAATCGTACCATCTGTTTCTACAAAAGTAGAAAGAGGGCTGAGTCTCAGTGCAGAAACATTTAAAAGATTATTAATCTTTACGCGCATATTATCATCGCGGCGATTTATGCCATAGCCATTGCTTCCGGTGAGATCTCCTACTCCTTGCAGATCCGACAAAAACATTTCTATATTAAATCCGTAATCAAATCCAGAATCTTCCGAAGTTCGAAGACCTCTATTGTTGTCTTTATATACCAGTGTCATATCCGCAGTTTTCTTTCTAGCTTTGTGTAAAAACAACATTTTTTCGTCGCGAGGCTTTGGTAGCACTTGCACATTATAGCCTAAATCTGGAAAGCTAATAAGTTGAAAAGTTTTATACTTAATATCTAAATCATCAAATGTTTGGGAAGTCATTTCATTTTGTTGAAAATCGTTATTGCTTTCAAAAATTAATGAATCGCGCAAATCACTCGTGTTAGAATCGCTTGTGCCCGTAGAGCCATTAAATTGTTCATATAGCCATCCAGCTACTCTAGCCGGGAAAGCTGAACGCTGACGTTTAATTGACGATACGCGGCCTGAATCATCTTCTTCATCCAAAGGATTGGTGTAAAAATCTACTGTGCGCGGCTGAAAATAAACTTTGCGATAATGAGCGGTTAAAGGCTGCCCCATCGTATCGGAAAGAATCATATTGAGAAGCCCCCAATTTCTTTCGCCAGGACCATTATTAAGCATATCTTTAGAGAATGCGGTCTTTAAAGATTCAAAATCGCTCTTAACGGCTTGTTGCGCAGCTGCTATAGCCTGATCTGATTCAAACGGAATAAGACCATCGTCACACCCAGGTTCTGATACGAGAGGGGGCATATTATTAGCTATATAATCGGGGAGGCCTCCCTGCAATATGTTTCCAATATCTTCCAGATCATCCTGCATTCCTTGACGTAAGTCTTCACACATTTGTCGCGCGGCATCTTCTCCCACGCGATCTTTTAATAACTCTGTTCGAAGATTACAAAAACCTTCTATATCTTCGGGCGTGGCACACAATATAGGATTAGCCGGCAAATCAGTTGGCTGCATAGCGTCAGGCATATTTTTTAATTGGTCTCTAAAATCTGCCGGAAATAAATTACCACAATTATTAAAGAAACTTCCAATGGCTTGCTTGTTTGAAAGCCCTTCTCTAAAATCTGGGTATTCATATTCAATTAAGTTATTTACTATTGTGAGGAACTCAGGGGAAGCTTTACCAATAAATGCATTTGTTAGCTCCATTTGTGTTACTGAATTTGACAAATCTTCGGTAAATTGCATTACGCGCTCAGAATCAGATAGGGCTGTTGCTCCTATCCCCAGGGTTTCAAACAGCTCTTTGATCGTGTTGTCGACCTTTTCATCAGAAGCATTATCTCCACAAATCGCACTCTTTACAATGTCGCCAAATTTTGCTTTTTCAGATGAATCCAGCGCTGATGTCGCTAATTTTCCAGTAGCCTCAATTGCTTTGCACATCGAGCCACCAATTGTACCGCACAACTTAATCAAAAGTTTCATCAACGCCATTATAACTGCTTGAATAAGCGCTTCTTTGAGCAATTGAAAGAGTATTTTTGGCCAATCTTTTATATCCGGAAGCCATCCAAAAGGATTGCTAAATTTGGGCGCTTGGAGATCCCATATGTCTCGGCAAAAAGGTAGATTGACATCTTTTATGTATTCCATCAATGGTGGATCCATCATCGGCTGCGTTGGGCAATCGAACAATGCAATAATATTGGCAATCAATTGTGCACCAGGATACTTATTGAGCATATCAACTAGCGAAAGACCAGAATCATTGGCGCCTGTTACATAAACTTCTATAACGGCGCCTACCCATGCTTCCATTACTGTTCCAACGGGCGTCTGTTGTTGATCTGTTTTATCGGCATATTTTCTTGCAAGGGTGTTACTTTGCGAAGTTTCTGACTGCGGTGCATCACTTTTATCAGCTTCTACTAATTCAGGAACTTGCCATGGTTGATATAGACCTCCGGCATCTACAGATGCTGATAATTGTTCGTTATAGCTTCCCGGCTTAAAAAGGGATGCCAAGCGAGCTTCTGCTACTTCAGATATCCTACCTTGCTGCTCGGGGGGTAAATTTTGAAATAAATCGCCAAAATTTTCTAAATCCATTCCGCGCAATGCTGCACTTAAAATTGAACCCATTGCTTCTTCTAAAGTTAATCCAGCCATCAAGCATTTCATTGCATCAAGCATCAAACTAGATAAGCCACATTTCTTTAATTTAAATAAACCGTCGAAATATATAGAAATTAGCAAATTCATGCCGCCTGCAGCTAAGCCGGCGCCTTCAAATTCTCCAATAATTCCCGCACAAAGACCAGCAAAAATTTGATCATTCTCTTCTATCTCTTGAAAAGCTTGTTGTTTTGCCATTGCCCAGATGGTGTGATCTGGGGTTGCAGTGCCGGGTTTATAGCTAAGACCTAATTTTAGATCTTCGATTCTCATATCTTCAATATTTCTCTTGCAAGTATTTTTATGAAACGCATAGGAAACTGCATCGCCAATACTAAATGCATTGTCTAAAATATCTTGTCCGAGTTGTTTACTTTCCTTCCTAAGTGCATCAGCTATACAACTTGAAGTAGTATCATCAACGTCATCGCGATTTACAGGAAAATCAAAAGTATCAAATACTTCTGGATAAGTAAATTCTTTTACAAATTGTAGCCATGGCGTTGGCTCTCTAGCTGCAAGGCCTTGCTCCATCTCATTTAATTTCGATAAATAAGCCATTGCGGTGGGATCTCGAAATGCTTCTTGCTGATTAAGATTTTTAAGTTTCTTACGACCAAAAACTATAGGAGTATCTCCGCATCCTGCTGACCAAATTTTTAATTTAAGCAGCTTATATGATGAATTAAAATTTAACTCTATTGAGGTTACTTTATCTCTAAACAGCCCTCCTGCTCCTACCATAGTAATATTATAGCCTTTTGAACTTACAAACTTATCTAATTCAGACAATGCTTTTGCCAATAAAGAGCCATTAAAAATTCCCGAATCGCCATAATCTTCCAGATTAAAAATAAGACGACTTTCCGAAAAGACTAAATTTCCCCCATCAAGGGCTCTATAAATTTTCAAATATTTATTATAAAGATTTAAACCTCTTCTGACTTTTAGTAATTTTCCTGTAAGATCGTCAGCGCTATACTTGATCGTCGTGGTAATGGTATTTTCGTTTTCCTCATCTTCTTCCTCTTGATCTTCACTATCGGATTCTTCTTCACTCAGAGGAGGAGCATCATCTAAAGATGCTACAAATATATAATCAACTGCAAACGCGATCTTTAATCGCGATTTAGGCGCCTCGTCTAAAAATGAACCATTAAAGGCAAGATTGTTTTTTACTTGTGCTATAGATTGTTCAGAAGTATCTTTATTAAAAGTGTCAAGAATATTCTCCACAGCTTCCATCTCATATTGTTCATATGCCACAGGGGTGCCATTTGCCGCGAGTTTTTCTTCATCTATGATTTTATTTCCATCGGAATCGAAGAATGATTCAATATCAGTGATAATACCCACTTCATATTGGCAAGTTTTAGCATTCCACAAAGCTTCTGTTGAGGTCTTCCAATCTGCCACCAGAGCATACGGATTTGGCACACAAGGCGGGCACTTATGACTTGGCTCGACATCAACTAATTCATTACAAACATCCGGAAGCTTATCGCCATCTGGATCTTGCCACTTTAAAAATTTTGATTCTTCACTCATTGTATTATTTCTTAAGTAGTGCTTACATTAGAACTATTAATATAGCGATACCCGACCGGATAACAATAATTGGCAGCCCACATGTTACTATTGATTCTAGTTTGCCATATAGAATTAGCACAAGCTGTCAATACTTGACTAGCGGCTATTGGTCCTGCTCCTTTAGTTACTGTTAATAAAGGCTCAGCTCCCAAAGTTGCATTAAAGGATGTCTGCACTAATGCTAAATTATACACGGCACTCATAATTTTTTCTAATAGCATCTGTAACTCTAATAGCGCAAGTTCCAAGTTTTGACCCTTTGGCACAGGCTGGATTGTCTTTATTTCTTCAGACTTTAAATATATCCCTCCTCTTACTTTTTTATCCTGATCGGAATTACCTGCCAATAATTCGATTTGGGGCGCTGGGTTACGTATACGACCGCCGCGAGAATTAGTTTCACCCATAGTTCCGCCGATTCCAGGAAAGGGAGCTTTTCCAGTTACAATCTTTACACCTTCGCGACCTATAATACGCACAGCATCTGCTTTGATTCCGATGCCAGATCGAGCTGTCGACATTCCTTCCACTCCAGCGGTAATTCCGAAGTTGGCGTCGATGTCAGTCAACTCACTAATGTAAATTCTCGCGGCATCGGCGCCAAAATTATTATCAACTACAGAGCCTTTTTTGGGACCCTTACCCTTGCGAGCGCTAGACATTCTTCCAACTACAATATCAATCGCATCGGAACGAGTGGCGCCTTTTCCGCCATAGCCCGAAGCAAGACCTGCTGGTCTGTCTTTACCAAATACAATATATGCTCCGCGTTTTTTAATAACTTTCTGGCTTGGGGCAGGTCTAAAGGAAATTCGCGGATAAGGGCCATCTGTCTGATACACCAATGAATCATCGGGAATCTTATTGTATGTGACTCCTTTGGAAATTCGCTTCCACATAAGATCATTTTCTAATTGATGATTAAAATATTTTTCGTCCCATAGTTTTTGAGCCATTGTTTCCTTGCCGTTTCCTAAGTATTAATTTTATTATGCGCCTTTCAATTCATCTAGTTCTAAATGACCACCAGTTGGCGACGGAGCCAAATATGGTGTTTTTTTAGAGGTGCTCTTCTCGATTGCGATTATTGCAGGTCTTTGTGCTATCTCATACATAATTTTTTGCATAATGTTATCCACCTCTTCGCCTTCCCACTCATCCGCTAGCGCAGTCTCTGATGTCCACATTGCTTCCGTATATGCCGCGCACCAATCTCTGCCGCGATTCGGGTGCGCAGAGCAATTCATTCCATAAGCGGTACTATAATTAGTATTTTGATACATCAAGCGCTCTAATGAAATTAAAGCTTCTTTCCATAAAAGATAAAAATATTCCCAATCCCAGTTTGCAAACTTGTTGGCTCTACCATCAGGCATTTTAGGAGGATTTTTGCCATCTTGCGTATACTTATCGTAAGGCCCAGTTTGATAACCGCTTTTCGTTGGATCATAGTGATAGCCTGCTTTTCCACCTAAGTGCGCAGGCTCTCCTTTGTTAGCATATTGATATTCTTCGTTATGTCCAATGATTATTTTGCGCATGTCTTCGAATGTAAATTGTGAAAATTTCTTATAGCCCTTTGCAGCTGCAATTTTCGCGGCGCCGTCGTCAGATGCCCTAGCCATAACCCCTCTAGCTAATCCCCCGGCATAATCGCCCATGCCGCCTTCTCCTCCGTATATGGTGATATACCAAGGATCATAAAACAACGTTGCGCAGACTGCAGCTGTAGCGTAATAGTGCTCTCTGGTTGGAAACTGATCAGGCTTGGAAGGCTTTCCGCTTAGCTCAAATCCGAGCGATTTGCTATTTAAACCGGTGGCATGGACCAGCTTATCACTAAGATCTGACATTTGTGTAATTTTGCCATTGTTCCCAATGGAAAAATGCACGCCCGGTTGGTAGACGGCGCCTGAATCAGTGTATCTAATAGAATTGGGTCCTGACCATCTAGTCGCAAGCCCGCTACCATCATTGGCATCTGTATCAGTAGCATGAATAACAATATACTCAAGAGTATGCTCATCAAAATAACCTTGAGAGCCGGAAGGCACATACCAAGTTTGAACAAACTCGTCGTATCGGGTCTCCATTGTTCCCGCCTCTCTTGTGCCGGCTTCTGGGTGACCTTTTAACTCTGCCATTTCGCCCGGCGTGAATGCTCCCATAAACCCTTCGGATAATTTCTCACAATTTTGTTGTGCAAGATCTTTATTGGGCACTCCTGCTGTTGAAATATTTTTAAACGCACCAAATTGTAAATTATAAGAGAATACATTTTTTACTAATTCTACTATTACAGTATCTCCTACTTTAGGCAACTCATTTGAAGATGCTTGATAGTCATCTCCCGATATAAAAGTGGTATGGAGCTGAACTCTTTTTAGTTGTTCATCTACATCTTTTGCAATATCTGGATCGCAAGGATCGGGCAAAAATCGATGCGGATTAGGGCTATCTATAATTCTAGCTTTGAAAGCAAATTTCTTAAAACGCGTATTAGCATTTAATACCAGATCCGGAGGATCGGCAGCCATGGTATCTGCATGCTCTAAGATAAGCGGCGCACTTAATACAATTGCTTTAAATTCACTTTTATTTTCAAATCCATCAAAATTTGTAGAAACATTGATAGACTTGCCAAACAAGTCGAAAGCGGTGCCGGGTGTAGAAAACCACTCTTTACTTAAAAAATCTTTTACGTTCATTGTTAAGCTTCTCCTTGAATCATATCGAATAAAGTATCCTTGTCTTCTTCAGATAAGCTTGCTGTTTTTGATTGACCTTTTTGTCTGAGTCCAATAAGTTTAACTAACTGCTCATTGGATCTTTGAAGGGTTTCGATGTGTTTTGCTGCGACAGGGCTTAAATATTTATTTTGCTCTGCATCATTAGCAATCTGATTGGCGATCTCATTTAGAAATTCTCTTGCGGATTTTCTGTCGTTTCGGATATTCTCCAGCGCCTCATCCATTAGAGATTCTAAATCTTTAGTGCTCATAGTTCTCCGTTTTCCCAATCTTGTTTAAACACGCTATATTTCTTACGAAATTTCTTTAATGAATTAACAATTTGTTTTGTATTCAAGCCAGTAATTTCGCGAAGATATAAATAAATAGCTTTTTTGTTAAAAATATCGATATCTTCTTTAGACTCAAAGAGAATGTTAATTGCCTTGTATACCTTTAAATCATTCTCCTTCATACTGCTAACATCCCACGACTGCAATTCTACGTAGAAAGAATTCCAAAATTCGTCTTCTTCTCTCTGAGTTACATACGAATCGTTTGTGGATAGAAACTCTTCTTCATATGACTTGGATATATTCTCATAATCAATCTCGCGCCTATTTCGCTTCTGTTGGCGCTTGACCTTGTGAATAAACCAATTTTTTGTAATTACTGAGAAGTAAGAAAATGCCTTAGAGCCTTTGGATGGATCATATTTATCAAGAATTGTCATCAGCCAAATTTTACATTCATCGCGTAGATGATCGCAATTTGGTAAATTAGTAAATTTGTACGTAAAGACAATTTTATCAACCATTTCGTTAAACGCTGGCTGGATCCATTTTACATACAGCTCTGTTCTTTCTCTGATGCAGCTGGTGTTGCTATATTGAATAATAGCGTTTTCATGTTCTTGTGTAAAATAATGATTTTTCTTACGCTTCCGGCGCGTCTTCTTCTTCTTCAACGGTTCTGTCATCTGTGGGGTTTTCCTCTTCAGTTAATGAATAGATATACTCAAAGGTGTCGAGTTGTTCATTAAAAGAAATAGCATGCTGTAATAGCCCATTTAACGTTTCGTCTCCGTAAAATGTATCTAATTCATAGACTGCTTGAAGATGTGATGCAAATGAATTGGTCATCTGCGATAAGTCTCCTAGTTCTTCTGACACGCTCAGTAAACGTATAATGGCAGCGCGAGCATAAACAAATACCCCCACATTTAGCACAACTGAAATTGCTAAGATTGCCGATAATATAATTTCAAGACGGCTCATAAGTTCCTTTTCTTGCTTCTTCTTTTTGTTGTTTTAATACTTCTCGATTCGCTTCGATATATTCTTTTGTAAGTTCGCCTACTTTGTTTTCTTTAATTACAATATCGTCTTTTATCAAGATAGGCGTTGATAAAAGCTTTTGCATGCTTTGCACAGCATTGCACTCTTGACACTTTACCAACACTTCATTAATGCCGTGGAATACAGTAAAAGTCTTAGCGCACTCATTGCACATATACCTATATCTAGGCATTTTTGTTGTTAGCCATGGCTTCTAAATCTTCATTTGTAATCTCGCTATTGTCAGTAAATCTAACAGTAGGCGGATTAGTGATCATTAAACCTTGATCTGTTTCTTCTAACTTGAATCCTTTAAGAATTGGCACGATATCCAATTGATTTAAAAGGGATTCTTGAAGCGCCATCATGATGGCACCAAGCGCTTGATTAGATAATTGCATTTTTTCTCCTTACCATTTAAAATTATTTTTATAATATTCTACAATATCTTCGATTTCTTCATCGAACTTTTTTTCAGGCTCCCAGCCAAGAGCCCTTAATTTATCATCATTTAAAGCATAACGAATATCTTGACCTTCCCTAACATATGAAAGGTCTAAATAATCTTCCCACTTCTCAATATGCTTCTTGCAGCTTCCACAAGCTGCTGGATCTTTTCCTGGTATAGTAAAATACTGTTCTACTATCTTTTTAACAGTAGTTATATTTTTTTGCTCAAATCCGCCGGCAACATTATAAATTTCGTTTGTTACGCCAGATTCGATAATAGAAATAACTGCAGCTGCCGTGTCATCTGAGTGAAGCCAGTTGCGAATTGGTTCACCCTTATTGTGAAGTTTGATTTTCTTATTTCTCATTAAAAGTTTAACTGTGACAGGAATAAGCTTTTCTGGGTATTGCCCTATTCCATAATTATTGGTTGGTCGCAAAATTAAATACTTAATATCATACGTGCGAGCCCACGCAAGAATTAACATGTCGGCTGCGGCTTTAGATGCCGAATATGGATTGCTGGGCTTGAGGATGTCTGTCTCGATATGTTCACCTTCGGTGATATCTCCATATACCTCATCCGTGCTGAAATGAAACAAGACAGGTCTATCGCTTACATTTTGTTGCTTATTGCGAATTAGATCTAAGAGGTTCTTGACACCTACAATATTAGATTGTATAAAATCACTGCTATCTACAATGCTATTTCCGACATGAGACTCAGCAGCTACATTGATAACATAATCACAGTCGGGCAAATATGTCAGGTCTGCGATGTCTTCCTTTATAAATTTAAAGTTTTGCCCATAATATCCAAACTCTACTAATAAATCAGTATTTGCAGCATATGTGCATGCATCGATGCCATAAACCTTCCACCCTAATTCTAAACATTGCCTCGTAAGATGCGAGCCAATTAATCCTAAACAGCCTGTTATTACTACTAGTTTCACTTTATTAACTCCACATAATCACTACAAATGCCCTTAATATTCTGCTTTGCCATCTTAAAAGTATCTGCTTTATCTTTGCATACAATTATGCTGCTTTCGCAAACTTGCATTCCGGGATATGTCCAAATATCGCCTTTACTAGTAATAGTAAAATCATCGTCTTGGTGCCAGAAGCAATTGATATCATATTCTAACATACTTTGCAAAGCTTGTAAATTTTTAGCATGACACCACAAATGAGGGTTTTGAAGAAATCTTATATCGACCAAATATTGAGGTTCGTCGTGACCCAAAAACCATTCATCTTTTATTTTCCAAACATCGATTTCCACATCATAGCCTTGATTTATAACATTCATAATGTGAACAGGATAGTTTTCTCTTTTCTCGTTAATGCCGTTAATATTTCCTCGATGTGAAATAAGAATCATTTCACAAGACCTCATAGCCTAAAATGTTGCACAGGTTTCTAGAAATATGTGTCTTAATAAGCCTCATTTGTTCTTCGGTGCGATCCTTATTATATTGATACATTTGAGGCTCTTGGAACTCTTCGTCTGAAAGATACTTAAATGTGTTAGTTTCAATATTCCATGCGCGAGGCTCTAATCGCCGCGGGCCTGGATCCTTCCAGTCTTTGGCAACATCCGGAATTTTAAAATGCTTTACCATTTGGTGGAGAAGATATCCCTTATGTTTTGGGCTTGAAAGATCTTCAAAACGTATAAACCAGCTGCGATCTCGATATTGTTGAATTTTATCAAGATAATGTCGGTTAGTGTTATTCCATTCTTGTAACATGAACAGGAGCTGATGGTTATGATACTCTTCCTTAATAAATTTCATGCGACTCCCAAAGGAATCATAAAAATTTCGAAACATAAAAAGATATTTAACTTCTCCGTTATCAAAAGCTTTTTGAAATTCTTCTTTTTTTCCTCGAAGCTCTTCTAAGTTTTTTTCTAAATATTTGGCGCCAAGCTCCGGATGTTCTTCCCAGTTTTCTCCTGTCCAATCAATAACATTTTGCACATAGCCATGCTTCCAGCCGCCTACATTAGCCACACAAGTTACTTGTGGCAAATTCATATTTATCAACACCTGCATATAATTTGTTCTAGTTCTCTGTAATCCATAAAGTTTAATAAACATTTTATTCCTTATTATCGAGAAAGCGCTTTAGATCCTCTGGCGTTCCTAATCCCCACATCTTGTGAACATAAAACGGAATTAAAGTTTTGCCATCCTCAATTAGTTCATTGTAAACTGGTGCGATATAAAATTCATTATTGACACGAATGTCTTTGTCGATCATCTGCTTCGCATATTTAACAAAGTCTGCACCTTTTCGATACCAATAAATTCCGCAAGTAGCAATATTAGAGATAGGTCTTTTTTCAGCCACCTCGGTGATAAACCCGCGTGAATTTGTTTTTACAAACGACCACTTAGGATGCACCGCATTAAATGTAAATACTATCGCATCCACCCCTGTAAGGCTTTTTAAAGTAATGAAGTTTTCAGGCTCATATTCGATAAATTGATCGGAATTTGCAATTAAAAGACTTTCGTCATTGTCGATGTGCTTTTCTGCCAATAGTGCAGTGCATGCTGCACCTTCAGTCAAGCCATCTACCTCTACATATTCAAATCTACCATTAGTGATCCTGTCTAAAGTATCTAATAAGCCAGGGTAATCTTCGATGTGCTTTTTTCTCACCAGAAAAATATACTCACAATCAAAATCTAAATTTTCTACCACTTGCTGAATCATCGGCTTTCCGCGAACACCAATTAAAGGCTTCGGAAACGTAAACCCTTCTTTAACAAAACGACTGCCTTCGCCAGCCATAGGAATCAAAACCTTCATTATATAAATCTCCTTATTCGGTTTAAATCAACTTCATCAGCATTTTTTACTTCAATCACGTTGGCGCCTGAAGCGTGTGCAGCTTTCAGACCTTTGGGTGAATCTTCAATAATATAACAATTTTCAGATGCGACACCAAATTTCTCCATCACCTGCAAATATCCATCAGGGGCGGGCTTTGGCGCCTTTACATCTTGATTTGTTAAAACAAAATCAAATTTATCCAAAATGCCTGTTTTCTGCAGCATCAATTCTGCTGTTCTTCTAATACTATTAGTATAGCACGCAACATGGTGGTTGTTTCGCTTTAATTCATCAATAAGATCGATCTTTTCTTGTCTTATATTCGCGCTCTTTTCAATAATAGAGATGGTCTTCTCTTGTTTCAGATCGTTAATTTCGGCATGAAGGCTTTCGTCTACAATTCCGCGATGACTTAAAATCTTTAATTTTTCTCTCGTCGGGATTCCGTTAAAAGTTGAAACATGCTCTTCTTGAGATATCACATAATCACACACTTCTTTAAGGGCTTCGTTGAGAGCATCTCGGTGCCAATCACAAGCGTCTACCAAGACGCCATCTAAATCAAAAATAAACAATTTATCCATCGACAGTGCCTCGTTCTTGAGGATCAATATTGTGCTCATCAAGTAGCGGCATCAACATATCCTTATATTCTAAAAAGTTCCACTTACCTTTTGAAATTGCAGAACTAAAAAATGGATAAATACCACTATCCCAGTGAAATTGACCGCGCTTTGCGTCACTTTCAAAAAACGTCATCCCTGTTTTAATATCAAAATAATCACATATATGAGAGGAAAACTCCTCAAAACGCCAAATATTTTCACCCCCAGTCTTATCATAAACCATGCGCAAAAGATCTTTCTTGCACAGACTTGGCTGAACTGCAAATTTTAAACCTGGAGGGTTTTTATATATGTAAGATAGGGAGGTAATGTTTTGAAAATTAATAGGACCATAGCTCCCACAAATTAGCTTTACAATATCAATCTCGCCATCTTTAATGATGCCGGCTATGCGATCTAGATTTTCGTATTGAGGCTGATCATATAGAAACATGTCTTCGTGATGGAATAACACTATTTCGTCATCAATACGATCTAGACAGCTTACAATTCGCTGCTGATACGGGAGACTATCATCATATGTAATGAGATTCCAATTGTCAGGGTTAATTGGCAGCGCTGGATACCATGGTTGTGGAACCGTTGTTTGATCTGAAAACAAATACTTTTTGTGATCAGGGTAATATTTCTCTGTCTGAGCAAATAGCACTGGCCACACATCGGCGCAATCAGTGTGAGTGTAATAAATTAAAGCATACATTTTAAATCCTATAAAATAATCAACTTAACAGTGTTGTTGATTTCTAATAATTGTTTTTTGATTTCTTCCAAATAAGCACCAGCAAACAAAACCACTATGGGTGAATCAACCCCTTTAATAGTCTCAGGAGAAAAGATCTCGTATGGGGTGCCATAAAGACGTTTTCCAATCTTCATTTTGCTATTATCTAAGATACCACAGATGTTTCTCCTATCCATACCTCGAACCAGCAAAATTTGAGAAAATATGTGCGCACCAAAAACGAACACAAGTGAATTAATATGTGAAATTTGTTTATTAATTGCACTTACATTGTCGTTTAGGTAGTCTAAATATTCAGAATAAATTAACTTTAACTCTTCATAACGCGACTTATGGGTGTATTCTTGAAAAGTCTTAATGTTCTCGGCAGCATAAAAAATGCTATGATTCTTAAAATTATATGTATCAAGTAAGTGATAGCCCCCACAAGCGAGCAATTGTGCAGCAAACGGCTTATCTAAATAATATGTGTGCTCAAAAAATAGCGTATTACCAAATTTGCTTTTAAGCCAATAATCAAAATCCGGAATTGAAAACAAATGTAAACAATCAAGAGATGTCTTTTCTGATACAGTCTGAACAAACTTTAGCGGATCGTAAAGATGTTCAAGGAAATGAGTGTGAACAACCACATCCACATCGGGAATTATCACCTTGTCATCAAATTGGCTTTCTATTACTGTGATATCCTCGCGACCTTTGAGCAATTCTGCATTAGGTTCAACTACAATCCACTCGCAGCCAGGATTGCTTTCTAAATAAATACGAGAAAGCGCACTAGCACCTCCTCCGATCTCTAATACCTTGTTTGGTTTAAATTTCTCTACGAACTTAGCAAATTGTTTATGATGCTCAAGCCACGTTTTACCGATAGCATCATTATGTTGTTGCTGATACAATATATCAAATGGAATGAGGGGGTTTAATTGTAGAGATCCGGTGCTTTTGCTGATCCACATCGACATGTCTGAGACTAAATCTTCTCTGTAGTCGCTATTCAAATCAGCCATGGCGCAATACACAGGCGTATCTTTAAATGTATATAACAATTCTAAATCTTCATTACCTGAAAAAATGCATGCTGGTCTTTTAATCAGATCCATCGTGTTCTCTCATATAATCCATTCTGCATGCAAAACCACTTATGATACAAGTGGCTATCACTTACGCGCCATCGAGGCCAAGCCATCAAATCTGCAGTTCTTTGTTCTTCGGCAAGCATTAACTCATTAGTAAACTGACCAGGATCATCAAAATCATACACATTATATTTCTTTGAATGTGGCCACGCGGTTGTTACACATTTCTCATAATCAGAGTGAGGTTGAAAGTCTTCTAATGCGCGATCATAAATTTTATTATACGCCCTCATAATCGCCGGCGAACCATAAAACCACATATCGCCATATCCACAATTCATCTGATCCCAAAAAGTAGTGTATAAATACTCTGACTCTTTCTCGGGATAAAATCGAATCTTGTTAACTGGGATATCTCCGCCGCGAGTTCCGATATCAAAGCGCGTGGTAATAATCCAATCATATTCTTCTTCTAATGCAAGCTTAATTGACTCACAACGGGAATAATAAAAGCTTAAAATGCGACTTACAATGGCGTTGTTATACATCGTTAAGTGTCTTGGAAAATCTCCATCAATGTGCGCTTGGCTGATATTGTGCTGCTTAGCCACCACATCGAAATCAATTTGATCTTCAAAAACAGCATTTTTAGGATTATAAAGCTTTCTTACTTGTTCTTCCATTTCTGGTTGCCAGCAATGCACATAGAAATCTACATTATCTACTTTTGATAAAATTGATTCTTTGATATGCTCATAGCCAGCGGCAGATGTAGTAAAGTCGCCCGTGCTTACAGTTCCAAAATATCCATGTAAACATACTGCGACTTTCATGTCATATATCCTTTTTCTCGTAGCCAATCTCCAGCCATATCTTCAACAAGGCAAATTTCAGCATCACTTAAAATATTTTTATATCCACCTACAGCGCCATTATTGGTCATATGGTTCCGCGTTAAAAGCTGATCACCTGCATGTTGGGAAGGAGGAGTATCAATAGACATTCCTATAGAGGGCATTATTATTTCCACATGGTGATATATGTCGTGACAGTCTTTAAGATCGAGACATGTCTCCATCACCATAGCTATATTGTGAATTATAGATAGTTTTTCTTCTATATTCTCTTGTTTCCACGTTTCGTAAATAAATTCATAATCACCCTTATCTTTCCAAGAGTCGTAGAGTCTCAACCAATTTTGTATATATCCTTTTATCATCTTATTTCGATAAGCACAATCATCGATAGATGCCGCGAACCAAGGATTAACAAATGGTTCCCCGTTATGCTTATTATATATTCGACGCATCCAGGATGCAACTGCATCACGAAGATCGCGGCGTGGAATAAAAACTTTAATATTAGGATGCCCCATCAACATATGAGAAACAATATCTAACTCATGAGTTTTAAAAATATTTTTTATAGGCAACTGAGATTTCTGACGACCAAGAGGCAGCGCAATGAATTCTGGTGAGACATGTCCTGTGGTAGTTCCCATAACTGCAGGATCCTCTATGGAGGCTATAGTATATACGATATTATACAACAATGTGCTTCCGGATTGCATCGTTCCGCCGATCAAATAAAAGTCGCGTTCTTCTTTCACTCTACCATCTCCACATCTTTAAACAAATCAAATTCTCTCAAATCTCTATAAAACGGCTCTTCTGGAATATCTTCCATATAATCTGGATAATTCTGCATAAGCATTAATCCTCTAGCAGCCTGCTCAGGGCTCATATATGCATTCCAACCATTAATGCTAATGTTATCTTCGTGATACATTACTTCGCCGCGGCCTTCATAGCGACCTTTTCTAAACCACTTAGCAGCCTCTTCGTCATCAGTTAAAATCATGCCCCCCTTACCTATCTTCAAATGTTTTTTGATGTGGAAGGAAAGGCACATAAAGCTTCCTGGGATATACATATTGCTTGTGAGGCGCTTGGCTGCGTCATAAATTGGGTAAGGTTCAAGTTGATAGACGCCTTTCCATCTATAGTCGCGAAACTTAAGTGTGCCGCCAGCATGCAAAATTGATTGTGGAACCGACAAGTATGTGCGTGCTGGAATTATAACTTCATCAACATTTAGATATTGACAGCATAACAATAATGCGTCTGTGCAATTATCCGTGGACACGGCATACTTTGAGCCGCAATAGTCGGCTACTGTTTCTTCGAACATCTTTACGATTTTATACGGATTATGTCTCATCTTTCTCCAAGAGATAATATTTCTTTTTAAATCCGCATCTTTCAAACAATTTTAGGCTTGCTTCGTTTTCGAGCTTTACTTTAGCATGAGCAAATGGATTTAACTTCATTACTTCGTTAATCATAAAGGAGCCCACCCCTTTGCCTTGAGCATCAGGATGAGTTGCCACACGGATATCATTATCTATTATTCCAACATAACCTACTGGTTTTTTATTGTCAAGACAAATCCAAAAATTATCATTATATTTAAGCATATAACGCGCTTGATCTACTGCGTCTATTTCTTTTTGTTGGATGAATCCTTGTCTTACGCCATCCATATTGCGTAACTTTCTAATGAATTCCCAATATTTAGGATCATTTTTAATTAATTTTAGATTCCCCATTGGTCTACCTGTGTTCCAAATGGGCTATTGCTTCCAAGCCAATAATGAGTTAAATAACCGCGAGTGTGCTTCCAACCTTCTAGTTTTAGCAACGGGTTCAGGCAGCTGCCAATATCTAAATATGTATTGCTGGGAGCTTCTTTGAAATTTTCATAGATTACAAAGTTGCTCAATGATGCCGCGGAACACAGAATAATATGATCATGAATGTTATTTTTCGTAATATAATCTTTTACCTCGTCTACAATATGGTAATCGTTAATCATGCAGTTGGAGCCAATTTCAAATTTCTTTTTGATAGCGAATGGCAATCGAGACACATCAGCAAGCTTATTTGCGACATAAATAACTTCCCGATCGACAAAAAGAGGAACCATTTCCTCAATAAAGCGCCGATAATTGGCGTTAATCAATAGATTCGAAAATGTTAAATTTTCATGATCTCCTTCATGAAGCGCAATTTGATAATCAAAATTTTTATCACCCACATGCGCATCTGTTCCGGTGCAAATACCTTTAAAATAGTTGTCTTGAGTGTGCTTGAAGCTTTCGACCAGCTTCTCTCGATAAAACTGATCTCGGTCAGGTAAAAACTCTTTCTGCTCTTCTTCCGTATAAATATTTGGGCCCTTAATATCGCCCGTAACATAATGATCTTTAGCGAGAATAACTGTTTTATTTTGCATAATAAATAACTCACCATCGGAGAATCTAGAAAATGCAAAATTTTCTTTTGTCTTTAACATCCCTAACAGCTTATCAAATTCTCCATGAAACGTTTTCATAGTTTTACCTCACGAACTGTTTGCCAGCCTTTTCGCAAGCCTGCCTGAACACATGTGTCTCTCTCCGCAAAAAATTGGCGATGAGACACTGCTTGATTAGTTGAGGTAGCCTTGCTGTCAATTCCAAGCTCATTGCCTAATATTGAACCATGTAGATCTTTATTGTCTGGTGGGTGTGGCGGACAATATGTAGGAATATTGCCGTGAATCTTTGCCATGAACGCAAACTGAATATCTTCGCCATTATCCCAAGTTGTTGGCTTTTCTTGCCACAAATACCTCAACCATTCTCGCTTGAAAAACCACGCATGCCCCACCAAATCTACTTCAGTGATTTCACTATTTTGTGTGGGCCATCCGCAGCGATAATGATCCATATATTCTTTACTTCTTAATATAATTCCTGCTGAGCCTAAAATACCTTCGTGAGTTTGCATGGTATTCATGCAATTTTCCAACCAGCGGCAACCGGGAACAGTATCGTCATCAAAAAGCGCGAGATACTCAGTATCAGCTAGCAACGCAGCTGCAAATCTTCCATAGAATTTCCAATTAAAATCATTATGAAAAACTCTATCTACCCCAAGTGCTTCAAAATCAAATCCGTCATTATCTTCGTGGGCATTAACCCAGAGCCAAATTTGAGCAGGAGCCACTGTTTGATTGCGAATAGCGTCAATCTGCATCTTGAGATTATAAGGGCGACGATAAGCATTTAGAATAACTGTTATATTCGCTGTTTCTTCTTTTTTCTTATAAATTTTTTCTTTAATTAGCGCATCTTTAATATCATTATAAACCCGAGGGCGCTGGCTACGAACAAACTCAATGAGTTCTTTACCTTTGTATTTCTTAAACCACTCTTCGGAAATACATCCATTTAAATTAGTGGTAATTGCTTTACAATTAAGCATCCGAGCTTCCATCAATACGCGATTAAAACTTTCCAAAACTAATGGAATAAACACATACGCCTCATAAGACGCCAATTGCTTAATAAAAGTAGCGTAATCAGAAGATCCGATCAAAGTATGTTGTATGTTATGTTGAGCGCAGTGCTGAAGAGACCCAGGAGTATTTTTAGTGGGGTTCTTGCTGTTAATTACCGATGCTCCTGGTTTCTTGGGCGTATCCAAGTTTTCTTCTATAATTGCTAACTGCTCATCGGTCCACAGGCTCATGCCTAAGTTTATAACATGATCAATATTTAAGTTGTTGCTTATACATTCAGCTTGGATTGAAGATTGTGCAAAAATATACTTTGCATTAGTATAAATCTCGCGATTAACAATATCAGCAGCAGGAGCTAAATAATTTTTATAGACTGAGGGATCTCTAGTTTTCACATATTTGTGATCGTGCTCCATAATACTATACGAATCTGCAACCTTTACAAGTTCATCAGAAACTTCATCGCTCATAAGTGTAAAATTAGATACGATAAAATGATATCCACAAGAACGATAGAGCTTGATGTGCTTGGCGGTTAGTTCTTGATTTTCAAATTTAATAACGTCAAAGCCGTCTTCTTGGAATAAATTAATGAGAATATTGTCTACAATCTCAGCGCCGCCGGCGATCTTATCAATGAAAAAATCGGATATATAAACAATCTTTTTCACTAGTCAAACTCCAAAACCTCTTGCGATTCACCTTGCACAGTGCTAGAATCCACACCCAATACCGAATCTACAAATGCCTTATACATTGAAGCGCTATCAAATTCTTCTCGAATTTCTTTTGCATATTCAGTGTGCGTTTTTAGAGTCTCTTCTCGCGAATCAGATGTAAGATCATAATAGCATTGTCTCATTTGTTGCTTCGCTGATTGTTCACGGCTATATGCCCACATAGAATCTTTAACGATAACGCCTTCCCAAACTACTTCGTCTTGCACGGGCTGCAAGTCAAAATCGACACTATAAAATCTATTGCGACCGGTTTCTTTATTTATAAGATAATCTAGCTGACCTGACCATCCTGTTGCAACGACGGGCATGCCAGAGTAAGCTGCTTCAAACATAGGCAATCCAAAACCTTCGCCGTGAGCTAGAGCTATAAGCGCATCAGTCTTATCGTGATTATATAAATTATGAACTTCTGCGTCTGTCATATCACCGTGCAACAAATAAAACTTACACTTATGTTCTCCTTGCTGGCGGGCGTAAGACCGTAATTGAGAGTAATAGCGCTCACGATCCATAAGACTGTTTTTAGCAATATTGGATTTTAAAATAAGACCAACATCTTCATTGTCTCTAAATTCTTCAATAAACCATTTAACTGTATTGTTAAGATTTTTACGAGGGCTAAATTGAGCAACACATAAAAAATTAAAAGATGTGCTAACATCTAGGTCGACTTCGACTTTTTCAAACTCTTTAACAGGATAGTTTACCACATCAACAGGAGTTGTAAGTTTTAATTCGACCATTTCTCCAGTTCTAGAATTCTGACCTTGATAAGCAGTTTTTTCGTAGACCATCTTTGAGTGATTTGAAACTACTATAATATTATCCATCTCGTTGCCTTTCTGAATCCACTGATGGGCTGTTCGTGTAGTTTCGATACCGGCAGTATATCCAATATCCCGAGGCGACATCTTTTCCCATTCGTTAGGAATCGTTACCTGCACCGTCATGTCAAATGTACCGCCGCCTTGCATATACGCCAATGTTTTTTCAATAGCGCTGTCAATCCATGTTCGTTCTGCGTCTCTTTCATTCGTCCAAGATGTGGCTCCCCACTGTAACGGGTGCACAAAAATTTCAAATAAATCGCTACGACTTCTAAGTGACCTTAGCGCGAAACGACATTGCTCACCATACCCCGAACGGGTAAGAACAGGTCCTCTTAATAGGATTTTAGTTTTTTTATTCATGCCACCTCCATCAAATGCCATCGTTTATATAATTTTCGAGTCTCCCACGACCCATGCTTTGCAATAATGTCATCCATCAAATCAATCCATTGTTGTTTATAATTCTCAAAATTATAATTCTTATGCACATGCTTTTGACCCAGCTTGCACATCTCTTTATATGCTTTAGGTCGAATTTTGAGAGCAGCTTTTAAAGTTCTATTAAAATCTTGCTGCGAAATACGATCTTCATAAATATAAGGCACTTGCAAAGAGCCGATAATTGCTTTTGAAGCTGGCTCAATTCCATATCCAAACCAATTGACGCCATCGGTAACTTGCTCTTGAAGACCGCCTGTCATATTAACAATAATAGGAGTTCCGCAAGACAAAGATTCCAAGGTTGATAAGCCAAAACCTTCTGCGTCTGATATATTGAGAGTGAAATCTGCCACATTATAAATGTCTGCCAAATGTTGGGGCTCTACCTTAGCTGTTGACAGTAATACTTGACCTTCGTGCACACCAATGTGATTTATAATATGCGGCAAATCTTGCCCGTGCGGATCTCTAGCATCAGTATGCATAAGCAGACACGCTTGGTCATTTCCCACATCATCTAGAAATTGCTTAAACCACCAAATTAAAGTTCCACTTTGTTTACGTCTAGCGTTTCTATTGTTCCAAAAGAAAATCTTTTTGTTAGGATTATCATATTTCTTAGCTTCATTAAATATAATACGCTTACGTAATTGTTCTAACCGAGCTACTTCCTCTTCGCTTTTATATTTATAAAAAATCTTATCATCCACAGCATGTGGTAAATAATAAGACGAGACATTAGGCGCTACATCGTCTAAAATTGCTTTTGTCACTTTAGAAATACAAACGACTTCATCAGTAGAACGATAAAAGCCCGCATTATAAACAGGAGATGGGAAATTATCCCAAACATGATAATAAATCATCGGAACGCTCGCTCTAACTTCGTTTTCGATTTCCCATAACCAGCCATAAAATCTTGGATCTGTCATGAACCACAGAGCATCTGGCTTTTCTTTTTGCAAAACTGATCTAATAATTTCATGACTACCATATCCATCTACTGGAAAGATTCGCCAATCATCTCCGTATGGATCTACTTTTTGAGGTTCATAGCTATGGTGCTTCATAGCTCCCCCTAAACAAATAAAAGAATATCTTCCAGTAGATAGAAGAGCTTCAATCATATATTTTGTTTGTGTGCCAACGCCAGAAGGCGATAGGGGATGGTCAGATAAGACCAAAATTTTCTTTTTTGTCATTTATTCCTCATGGACATTCTTTTGTGTGTCTAAACGTACATCGCTCACATGAGAGCCTGTTTTTAATATACCGTTTATTTTTAATATTGTATAATGCTTTGTGCAATAATTTAAGAGCGTTTTCAGTTTTTCGTGGTCCGCTCGTCACCCTAAATAGTTCTACTCTATTTTTCTTAGCTGTTCTCTTAAGAAGAGCAAAGTGTGTTTCCACATTCTTAGGATCGATCTCCATCTTTTGTGCAAAGAAGTGTTTATAAAGCGTAAGTTGATAGGTGGTCATCTTTTCGCTGCGGCGGCGGGAATCCCAACCCCACGAACAAGTCTTCCAATCAAAAATGTGAACTTTTCCATCTGGTGTGGAGACAATCGCGTCAATATATCCCTTGAACATATAATCATCTTCGCCCGAAATGGGCTCGTAAAGCTTTAACTCTACTGCTTCGACGTTGTATTCTCCGAAATAGTCTGCGACGGCTTCTTCGATTTCTGGAAGTAAAGCTTTCCCTTGTCCCAGCATTTGATCAACCAATCCGCTATCCACAGGCACGTCGTCTCCCAGGTCAGAAATACAATCATTAAAGCTACGAACAAAAAATCTTTCATCGTCAATCT
>CETC01020506.1_pt1 | contig 53326 bp, 48 predicted proteins | sample 326911 | NCBI WGS metagenome assembly CETC01 (sample SAMEA2622694, study PRJEB7988) | marine metagenome | isolation source: saline water (ENVO:00002010), including | reverse complement strand
AACTAGTGGTTCACCAGCTATGAAATCTTCTTTGTTATGATCTCCTAGAATCAAAGTATAAACTTGTGATGTACCTAAAGTATAAGTGTCATTAACTACAGGTACTGGTTGATTCTGAGAATCAAGTACACCAATTAATGGTCCTTGAGCATTAGAAGTATCACCCTCAATAATCTCATTTTTAATTAATGTGTGACTACCACTAGAAATAACTCTTATATAAGTGCTACTATCCATTGTGGAAGTAGAACCAGGAATAACATTCTTAGTAGGCCTACCAGCAATAGTATCCGTTAACTTAACAGTTACTGGTAATGTAGCATCTTTTGCTGAGAAATATAGATCAATAGATGATGCCATAACACCACCTTCAAAACTTTCAACACGGAATGTTTGTGCTAAAGGATCCGATACACTAATAGCAGGATTTAAAATATTTTCTGTATACTGAGTACCATCTACTTTATCAGAAGTATCTAAACCTTCTAAAGCAATAATATCATTAGGAGCAGGTTCTTTTAAAGCAGATGCTTTAAATGTTACTATAGAAAAAGTTTCTGGATCTGCTGAATTAGTATTGCTACTAGTGAATTTAATCTTCTTATCACCCAAGGGGAAACGCAATCCTGGAGCATTAGCATCAAAAGCTAATGCTGAAATATCATCTTCATATTGAGTTCCCTTGGCTGGCTTTCTTCCTGAAGAAAGGAATAATATACCAGTTGCACTACCAGTATCATCAGTAACTAATGTATCACCCCAATTTCTAAGAGATGATCCAGGACTTCCAGAATAATTTCTATCTGGTACTAAGTAATCGGAAACATCCAATCCATCGATGAAAGGATAAATCCTAGTATTAGGCTTCATCCTACGAAGATGGAATTCAATATACTGCTCCTTAATGTATAAAGTTATCGCAGTACTTAAAGTCTTTTCTCCTATAGTGGTAGATGATTGCTGAAGTGGAACCTCAGTATTTTGTGCAGCAATATTAGAACTACTATTTGTAGAGGCCAATACAACTTCTGATTCTGGTAAATCTGGTGCATCAGAACTTAATGAATTAACATTACTGAATTCAGAATCATTACCGCATACTGCAATCTGAGTAATATTATGAATTTGAGATAGAGCATTCTCTCCATCTTCATAGATCTCTAAAGGATCTAAAGTCTGATTATCGTTATTATTAACAGATGGAAGAGCATCTTCATCAAACCAAGGATCAACATTAGGAGTAATTTCTGCTATTCCTTTGTAATTAAAAATAAGGAATGGATTTACAGAAGTAGTATTTGTAGCAAATATATTTTGACAGAGAATAGCTTCTGTAAATGGAAGGGTTACTACACCGTGATTGACAACATACTTTGATAAAGTACGTGCAGTCTCAGAAGAATCCTCCTCCATTAAAGAAACAGTTGTTTCTTTGGATTCTGGTCTTAAAGTACCACGTGTTAAATCTAATGCTGCTTTATAATCAACAGAATTAATATGAGATAAACTAAAACTTTCAAAGTTATCAACTACAAAACCAGATTTAAATCTGTCCATTCCAGTAGCGATGTCTTTAATTTGTGTATTTAAAGCACCCTGTTCTAGAACAGAAAGCATAGTATATCTTTCTAAACGTTCAACCTTCTTCTCCAATTTAGTGATATCACGCATCGTGAATCGCTTATTTTCTATTGGGAAGGTTTTAATCTTCTTAGTGTTATCAGTGTAAGCAGGGATATAAATCTTAAATACTTTAATAGCCTCATCTACAGTCTCAGCAGACTGTGGGTTTGTAGATCCAGCACCCTTCTTGACAATAAATGTACCATCTTTTTTCAAGTAGATAGTATCGATACGATCAACATAATAACTATAGGAACACGAAAAAGTATAGGGTGTTCCAATACTAGTTTTAGTATCTGAAGGAAGAGCAGCACTAACACCACCTTGAGTAAACACTTCCGAGATATTGGAGTTATTATCCATTACAGAAGCGTTAACATACCCAGGAATCTGAGCCGAAGTTCCAACCAAAGGACGGAAATCAATCAGATCACCAAGACTCTTTTTACCGTGTACAAGTGAAGTAAAGGATGGTATCTCATCATATGTCACACCATTTTCGTGTAGATATGAATCAACTGTAAAGAAATCACCTTCTGAATGCTGGAAATAGTCAAAACCAATAACCATTGTACCAGTTGGAGTTCTTACACCTGGTTTTCTAACTAAGGTTGCAGTATCATATAAATTATCTCTTTGACCATCATCGAATAAGAAGAGGTCTGTGATATTTGTACCAGTATTTCCTAATAAGTCACCATTCTCATCGACTGTAGGTGCAATTCCAGGAGTACCCTCATATACATAACGAAGCTTATATACATCAGAGTATGATTTAACTTGACCTGTAGGATTATCATAATCATCACCTCTCAAAGGAATAATGTCGTTGTCTAAGTCAGCATTGATAGAGATTCTCTTATTAATAACAGATGTTTTAAGTTTTGGCTTAGCCTTAGAAGTTTCTATAGTTGCGGTAAGTTTCAACTTCACACCTGTTAATTGTAGTCCACCAGATTGCCAGAAGTAATTAAGTGGTAGCTTAACAGTTAGTGCACCAGCATTATTCTCAGATGCTCCACTAGTAACAGATACCATAGAAGAATCTATGTACAAGATATCTCCTTCTATTACAACTTCTCCACCTGAACCGCCATATCTTATTGTATTTGACCCTACAGTATATACTTCTAGAACATAATCTTCTGGACTAAATGGAGCAAATTGCTGCTGACCATAATCTAATTGTGCAGCAATACTAACTGTATTATCAACACCATCAATAGTTACACTTTCAATAAACTGTTTTCTAGAATAGTAAGTAATACCGCTATCGTCATCACTCTTAATTGTTGCAGCAATTTTTGAATTTGGTAAAGGAATTACAAGTGTTGCCTTACCAGAATTTTCAATTTTAGCTCTAACACGTGTCACCGTATTGGATGAAAACCCCTTACATAAACGTTGCTTTAAGTATATACGAGCAGGTTTATCTGTTGCTGGATCGCATACTTTAGCAACTTCGTACTTATAAGTGTTACCATCTATAGTAACTTGAATAAGATCATCTTCAGTCAAATCAGTAGATGGTCTTGCACCATAGTTTGTTGCCTGAATATAATCACAATCTGCTTTACCAGACCACTGCAAATTATTAGTAATTGTATAAAGATCTGTAGAATCAGAATCTGAGAATTGAATATCACCAGTTAACTTCTTATTACCTTGACTTCCGTGTGTCATACCAATGGAACGGACATCCTCTATACCATAAGTCTGAATTACATCCTTGAATAATACAGCTTTTACATAAGCATCTGGATCACTAGCACTATGAGTTCCACTATCTGTAACTTGACATATAGGAGGTACATCAAATCTATCAAGAATCTGTCTGTATCCTAGATCAGTAAACCTTACCTTTTGAATATAATTTGTTTGTCCATTTATACCATTTGTAGGTGAAGAAGTACAAGTAATATAGTTACTTTGATATGGTCTATTACCAATCTTTAAAGATATGTCTTGTGCAGTGGAAGCATAATTTTGCCCACCATAAGGAACAGTAAAGTGACTAATACGTCCATTTACTGCTATAACAGCTGTCTTCGCACTATCATCTGCATCATATATTTCTTCTCCTTCAACAAAAGAACCAATTACTTTAGATAAAGTAAGATTTGTTCCATACGATAAGGTAGCAATTGATGGATCATTATTACCCACAGAAAGACCACCTTCTACAACACCAGTACTACCACTAATAGAACCAATGACATTAGCTCCTGTATCGAAAGAATGATTTCCAACTAATTTGATTCTTGTGAATAAGATTGGGTTTGTGTATGACAAATCAAATGTGCAATCTTGATTAGCGGCATTAGAAAGTACATTCTTTGTTTTATCAAATCCATTAGGCTTATTCTTAAATTTAAAATCTCTTCCAATTGCACGACCAATGATAGGTGACATTGGCATTGTGTAATCAATAATAACACCATATACTATACTACCATTATTGGTTGCATATAACATACAAGTATTTGTATTGGCAGGAGTACCACCAATCGCTACATCTGCTTCACAAGGGCCTTGTGCTTGTTGTGCTATATGAATATTAGTAAGAGTCTTAATCGGACCTCTAAGAATCAACTCTTGAACAACGTGATTACCAGTGGTCATAGCACTATCTTCTGCCCAAGCTGATGTTCCTTTAACATCATCATTAAATACTACATTTGTACGACCAGCAATTACCTTTACTGCTGAATGATTAGCTCCATCCCAGACATACATTGTCTTTGGAGTACCATCTTTCAAGTCTGTGAATACTACATCGGTAATACTACCAAAAGGTTCTGCTGTAATTGGTACACCACTAGTAGTACTAGTACCTTGGTATACCCAAACACTCATTATAGAATCTTCATTAGCGTAGGTTTCTCCTCTTAATGTATTCGATGAAAATACTACTGAAGCACCAGTCGCATTTCCAGAACTAAGGGGCCTTTCTGTTTCAAAATATTCTCCATTTACTATATTTTGACCATCAGGATTAGTTCCAAAATGGGAATCAATAAACTTACGATATAAATCTAACTTTTTGAATGGAGTAGCTTCACCATCAGGAGTAGAACTAATAGGAACACTACCTTTTACAGAACGAAGAGGAATACGAGATAAAGGAGATCCGTATATTCTTGTATTTTGTCTATCTTGTGTTGCTTTGGCTTTATCTAAATCTATGTACTTAGGATCTGTATTCTCTACCTCATAACCACGAATATATGCTTTACCTGGACCAACATTCAATACTAACTTATCAGCAGCCTCATCAGTAGTATGACCATTAACTGTACCGTCAGGACCAACATTATAGAATCCTGAACCATTCTTATTGTAATATTCCTTAATATCTGATGTAAATGGCTTGACAACATAGTCTCCAGATTCATCATATGTTCTACGTGCTAATATTTCTTCTATCTGGCTAGGTGCAGTTTGCTTAATCTGTCTCTGTATCCTACCTTGTTGAAGATATAGTAACTGTACAAAATTCTTATTTGAAGGAGAATCAACATCAAATTTCTCTAGATGAAGAGTAATCTTTAATCTATGTGCACCTGGTGCAGAGAAATTAGAATATCCTTGTGCATTATCCTTAAGAGATACATCATCTTCAGGAGTAATAATTGTTTCTGTAATAGTCCAACCAACTTTATATGAAGTATCAGTAGCATACTTTGCTAAAATCAATGTCTGAGCATCGTTCTGAACGAAATGACCATTGATAAAGTAAATACCTCTTTGGACGTTTACAGCAGATCCATAACCCATTGCAGGGCTACTTGAAGGTTTAATACCATCAGAACCTACAACTAAAGTAGGATTATCGTCTGTAGTCTCATTTTCTAACTTAAGTGACTCCCCTTGACGGAATCTACTATCTGAATTATCAGCACCTGAACTAATATACTTAACGAAAACGGTATCAGAATCCAGAGTCGATTCGTAGGAGTAGTTATCAATATATGCCTTAACACCAGAAGTCTGGCCGACCATAACCTTGCCAACCAATTGAGAAATGTCATATTTAACGAAGTTAATTTCACCATCAACATTCTGAGCAATTTGAGAGACGCTACTTAACTTAACATATTCATAGGTATCCGAATAAGATACTTCACCAGGGATCACCATCTGACCCTGCTTAAACATACTATTACCAACTGATTCAAGTTGCCCTTGCAACATTGATTGTAGTTGAGTTAGTTCTCTTGCTTGGATAGAATATCCTGGACGGAATAGAATCCTATAGAAATTCTTCCCCGCATCAAAGTCGTCGAAATACGGGGTTCTATTCAGGTTAGTATTTTGTGGCATCTCTTAAGACTCTTTAATTAGAACTCGACTACGAGCTTGATATCTTCAATCTGGTCAGAAGCACGAGAGATAGCACGACGGTTCTCAATGTAAATGATATCGCCTGAGTTTTTCGCAATCTCTGCATTAGAAGCACCGCTTGCGAAAACTACACCGCCATCTGTCTGTCCACCAGGTGTATTATATGAACTATTTACCGTAGCAGTAGAAAGTGATCCTGCACCAGAAACAACATCAGCTGTGTTGGTAAATGGGTAAACAACGCCATTATGTGTATGACGATCAGGAGACTGGAAGTATTTAAGGATGTTGTATGTTACACCATCAACAGTTCCCTTCCAAGAAACAACTGTACCCTTAGCAGTTACAGATGAACCACCAGAAGTATATGTCTGTGAAATCTCTTCATCAACGAAGAAATCACCAGAAGGACTCTGAACCTTCAATGCAGGAGTTGCACTTAGGTTATCAGCAGTTGCAAAGTCTGTAGTACCGAAGTTGTATGGGTCACGAAGTAGACCAATACGACGGAAGTCATTATCTGTTGGGAAGTCACCTTCTCCTTCATCATAGGTCAAACGAGTGTTGACCATAACTCTTTTACCACCCAATTCTTCTACAGGGTCAGCACCGTGTCCACCTTGAGGAGGAATGATAACTTCTACAGCACCACCAGTTGCGTCACTGTTAGCGTCAATATCAGATCCAGTTGTTAATCCACTATCACTATAAACATCTCCAAAGTTGATAGATGCATATGTGTATCCAGTACCAGCAGCCTGTAGACTTGCCTCGACAATAGAACCAGAATCAACTACAAGTTTAGCGATTCCAGCAGAACCATCACCCTTAATTGGAGTGTAGTATGTACCAGCATCATAGTTAGAACCTGCATCGGTAATAAGAATAGTATCTATAGCACCGTTAACAGCAGCAGAAGTAACAGCAGTTTCTTCAATAATTGGAAGGAAGTCAGTTGACAAGAACTTCAATACACTGTCAGTAGGGATAGTATACATATACTTCCATACATATGGACGCTTACCATCAGTTCTGAATCCTGGGTTACCAGCATCTTCTGGTTCGATAAAGATACCAGAGATAGACTGAACCTTAGTAGGTTCTGTAACTGATACTACACCGTTAGGATCTGTAGGAGTTTGACCGTTATATAAACACTTAAAGACCTCATAGTTGCTGTTCATCACATAGAATGTGGAAGCAAATAATGAGGTGGCACCAGTAGCAGCAGTCTTAGCACTAGAATAATCGGGCTTGTACATATCGTACACTGTGTTAGCACCGAAGTTATAACGCTTAACCACGAATGTTAAATCGTCTTTCTTAACCCTTTTAAGAGAGATCATATCATCATAGATCTCGAACTTCTCTTCTTGAGAGTCAAAAGGTGATGTAGGAACGTTCTCGGATCCAGTCCTCCACACACCAGCTTTACCAGTAGCACCACTTGAATTACCAGTGACAGTAGTACCAGCAACGAAATTAGAGTTCTGACCTAGTGTACCATTTACACCAGATAGTAGGACAGAATTTGGAAATACTTTTTCTACAGTTCCATATACTGAAGCACCACCAGGATATGAAGTACCTTGATATACAACCTCACCTACTTGAAAGGTGTTGTTAATTGCATAAAGTTCAAGATATGCTTTCCATTCTTGTGGTCTACCAATAAAGAAGTAGAGTCGTGTACGTTGTGTACCTGCCTCAGCTGCTGCTTCTTCAGCAGGAGTAGAGGTTGTGGGTTCAGATAATGCCTCGACGAACTGTTGGGCATTATGTATCCTGAACAGATCAGTGATAATAGCAGACATTGTTTTCTAAAAGGGTTTCTGAGACTGGATCCGAAAGTTATTTATATTTATAGATCTAAATCTGCGGTGATTATATAGTCACCTGCGACATAGGAGTCAGTATTGGCATCATCGAACCACATTAAACGGACACCATACTGTTCTGATGTCATATTCGTGGAGTCAGCCATATAGATACGGAGTATTGTTGAGGCAGTTTGAGCATTCGATGGGATATTTTGAGTAATTGTATGCCAATTATCAAACGTAGTGTCTGAATAGATTGCAACTGACCCAATATCATAGAATGTAGTTCCACCATCAATACTGTAACTCACGTTCAAATCGTGTATTCCAGCAGAAGGTGCATTACCACCATTGCTACCGTTACCACGAATCGCACTAAATGTTACCGTATTGTATGTAGTCAAGTCAGTAGGAGCAAATGTTGCGGATCTAGCTCCACCTGCACCTGAGAATAAGAGATAATTTATGTTGGAAGCAAAACCTCCTGTGCCTGTGCCTGTACCACCTGCAACGACTGATGCCCCTACATTGGTAGTACCGAAATCATAAGCACTAAATCCTTTTTCGACTACACCTATTGGATTGACACGTGTACACCCAACAAAACGATCGGCAAATGCTTGTGTATACGTAATCTTCTCTCTCTTATCTTGATCACTGGCACTTCCAATAATTAAACTACCTCCACTAGCAGGGAATCCAGCAGTAGATGTAACAAGTAATGTATCTGTACCATTTGGATTATCCAAAGCAGAATACTTCAAAGTTGTACCAAAATGTATTTTTGATCCTTGCATAAAGTTGAAGTCATTGGTATCACCAGGAGCTACAACTTTAGAACCAGCAATTTCAGGATTTTCAAAATCACCAACGGCAAGGGTAGGATAGTAATCAGAGAAGAATCCAATAGTCATATCACCCATAACGTAGTTAATAGTATTTCCTTTACCATCTACATAAGAACCAGTGTTATTAGTGCTACTTTGAGGTTGAATTTCAAACTTAAAGTCTTGTAGATACTGTAGATGAGGACCAAGAAGTCCAGGACTGAATGTATCCTTACCAATCAATGAATCACCTAAATTACCAGCTTGTCTCTCAATACAACCTGACTGAGCACTAAGCTTAGTTTCTGTCTTCTTATATTTCGATAAAGCAACTGAGATACCTTGTACACCACCAGTACACTGAGTTTGTGTAACTTTAGTTCCTCTATGCTGACACTTAAGATCTTCTGGTCCTAATTCAAATAGAATTTGTGGTTGAGGTTTTGTGGTAATATCACTCAAAGGAAGAATCTTTCTAATGATAACTCTAGGATCAGAAGTCCTATTAATCATATACGAAGGACTACCAGCATTACCAAATACCAATGTGGTACCAAGAGGTAACATCGATCTCCATTGAGGAGCAGAACCACCTTTAAAGATAGTGTCAATATATGATCTAAGACCACAACGAAGATCTATCTGTCTGTTAATACCGAAAGTAGTAAGGTTCTTAATATTAATAGGATCCTTACGAATAACGAAATATCCTCTAGTGAATAAAACTTGAGGTGGTACTTTATATCCTGATCCTGATGAAATAATTTCAATATCAGTTACTTCACCTCTAGTGACGATAGCATTTGCACGTGCACCACCACCTGTAGGTGATCCAATAGCAACACCATTTTCATCAAGTAAGGAAGCACTACGGAAAACTAGTACTGGTGGTTCACGATAATTCTTGGAAATTTGATCTTCTAAATCATCTGAGTATATTGATGAAGTAAAACCATATTCTTGTGATATGTTGTTAGCACTTGCATTAGCAGGTACAAATGCTCCACCAAGACGATCTTCACCTTTATTCAATACGTTATCATTTCTCCAGTTAAACTGATTGGTGAAGTAAGTACTATTATCTCTCTTAGAAACAACAAGACTATTAACACCACCTGGTTTTAGGTATTGAAGACCAATAGATTCAGTACCAACAGTACCATCAATATAAACTTTTTCGCCTGGACGGAAATTAGCCTCTACTGGATCAGTGTAAGGATTACCATCTAGGTAGTTACTATACAATTCTATAGTCTTTCTAGCAGGAACGTAGTTCTTGACTGTAGCCTGCCATACTATAGCAGAACTAGTATTATTTTGATCAGCATACTGAACTAGAATATCACCTGGTAGATATTCTTGATTTAATTGTCTACTAGAAACAAGTGTATGGTATCTCAATTCTGCGTCAATACGAGCAACAGCTTGTCCACCATCACCTTCAATCTGTCCAGAATAAGGACCAACGTTAACTACAACTTCATATTCATAAGATCTGAAGAACGATCCAACGGTAGTATCACTGTCATAACCAGAGGTTACAAGTGCTTCTCTAGCAGCACGTATGATTGAACGTGTATCTGCCTCACCGTCAATCTGAATAAGATCTCCTGGTTTCAAATTAGATTCTAATCTATCTTGTCTATTAAATAATCTTTCTCTAAGATCAACGTTAACTAGTTCTTCTACTGCTGTAACATTAGCATCAAGTAAAGAAGCACTAGCTCCTCTATCTCTTGTGATGCTTATAGTACCACCTTCCCAGTTAACTTTCTGTGCTGTAACACCTTCGACGAATACAAGGTTTCTAGAACCAGGTTCCCAGTTCTGCTTATAAATTCTACCTCTAGCATACGAATACTCATAGGTATGCGTATCAGAATTAGCATCAGTTGATACCCAACAATCAGCACCTTCAACAGGAATAATAACTTGTGTATCCAAAGTTAACTTAAAGAACTTCTTAAATGTGCCAGGTGGCTCAATATTATATCCTAAGAGAATACGTTCTGGATCTAAACCAAAGTAGTACAGAATAAAGCAAGCAGATCCTGTTGAAGGAGGTTCGTTGAAGATTACATAGTTATCTTCTATCCTATACGCTACTTTATTTTGCTGAATAACACCGTTCAATACAATTACAATATTCTGATTTCTTTCTGCATAGAAAGGAACACCACTACGTTCTAATTCAAATATAGTTTGAGCACTATTAAACTGAGGTTCAATAGAATCTAACTTGTAGTACTTACCGTGCTTATATCCAAAGAATTTCTGTTGAATACCTGGAGCAATAACATCAGTACTAGTAGCAGTAACAGTAGTTAAAGTAGCTTCACTTTGAACATCTTCACCAGCAATAAATTCCTTCTCGGACATTTCTACCTGAATCTTATTGGGATTAGGGAAGTCCTGAGTTATCGTCATCAAATAGTTAGTGTTATTATAAGCAGTCTCCTGAATAGTTGTAGTAACTATACTAAACAACGTATTAATAGCGGATTCAACTTGAGCACACTGAGGAAGTGAATCAACAGTAATAGTAAGATCTCTATTAGCAGTTAATGAACTATGAACAATAGGCCATCTTTCTGGGATAGTTCTTGCTACATTAGACTCGAATGTATTTGGAGTTTGTACTGCATCTTCGATTAAAGTAACAAATGTATTAACAGCAGATTCTACAGCAGCACATTCATTAGATTCCTTAGTAATAGAAGGATCTTTAACTTGTATTAAACCGTGAGATCCAACTACATTAACATCATTACTACGTATTACGTTTGCAAGGATAGTCTTCAAATGTCCCATTACATTTAAGACTTCTGGTATTTGGTGTTGGATATGCTCTAAATATCCCCTTCTATCAATGAATAGATCAGCAGCATCCCATACCCTGTTATTACCACCATACTTAAGGTTCCATACAATAGCCTTAAGAATATCTTTAACGTCGTCAACACAATCGCCAAGTGCATCGTGTGAAGAAGCACGAGGATAGGTATGGACAGTTTCGTGATTGTCCATTGAACAAGTCAATGAAAGAGCATCACGGAAGAACTTAAATCCAGTTCCTCTAGACAATCTATGCTCTCCAATATCCATTATCAAATCACCTGTAATAGGATCATATCTACCTACAGTTGGTTCATATGCTAATGGAAGTGATTTACCTACAAATAATGTAATTGTACCAGCACCATCGTCTACTGATTGTAGACTTAATGTTCTACCATATGCAGGATCAGTAGGTCTAGGATAAGAATGAGGAGTCTCATTTGCATCCATCTCACATCTCATTACAATAGCATTAGGATCTATTGTGATGGTATTAGAAGTAGTTAAACTATGTCCAGACCCAATTGTAAGAACAAGAATACCAGTGTCAGGTGCAAATGTTGCATTAGTTGGAGTAAACTTAGCACCTGTATTAGCAGTAATTGAATTAGTTAATGCTCTATCAAATGTATGCTGATAATCACCACCTGTCAGAATTACTGCTCTCTTAACACTATTTGGTAATGAACCTTGATATACGTGAGTAGTAACGTTACTTGAAGGTACTGTAGTATTAACTTGTACTTGGAAGGTATCACTTGTCTTATTCAGTATCTTCAACCAAGAACCAGATGCAGGATCTTTCTTGTGCTCGATACCATCAGTCATAGCCTGATTTGCTACGAAACTATGTGCTGTGGTGTTAGTAGAAGGAATAATATCTAATACAGTAACATCAAATGTTTGTCCTGAAGCATTAGAAATTTCTAACCACTTATTACTTGGGTAATCCGTGTACCTAGGATATGAGTGTTGTGTCTGATTCGTGTCTTCTGTACAAGTAAATGTAAGTGCACCATCTTTGAATCTAATCCAATCACCATCAGATAAGTTGTGTGTAACACCAACATCTACTGTTAGTACACCTGTACTACCATCATATGAAGTACCAGTACCAGCAGTAAAGGAATCAGTTATCGCTCTAGGATATGCGTGATCATCAGCCTGTCCATTTTCATCACAACGGAATATAACAGCACCATCAGCAAATTGTACATAATCTCCATTATCAAATCCGTGACTGGTGATAGTGACTTCCATAATACCCGTTGATGGGGTATAAGTTGCATTAGTTGGTGTCTGACCTACCTGAGGTGAGAATAGATGAGGAGTTGTATTTGAAGATTTACCAACATTTGTTACAATAACACCATCTTGCTTAATAATACCATTTACTAAAGCAGAAACAAATGTATGAACAGTCTCGTTAGTAGATGGTAAAGTCTCTAAACATTGTATATCAAAAGTATTAGGTGTAACATTTGATACAGGTATCCACTTATCACTAATAGGATCTGTTGCTCTAGGGTATGCGTGATTAGTTAAGTTACCATCTTCAGCACAAGTAAAGGTTAATGATCCATCTACAATCTTAATCTTATCTCCAGATGCTAGACCGTGACCTTGAGATGTAATACACAAAGGACCAGCACCTTGGAATGTATGAGGAACATTATGACTAATAACACCTTGTCCACCATTAACATTAACAGTTACAGTAGTATCATCTACTTTAAGTATTGGTAAGAATACATCATAAGCATAATCAGCACCATTAGTTGTAGCAGCACCTGTTGCTCTTGGATATGTCTTAGTTTGAGTTACGCCATTAAACTCGCAACTGAATGATAATGAGTTGGCAGCGATCTTAATACTATCGTAAGTAGTGAGATTATGGCCAGCACCTAAAGTTATTTGCATATCACCAGATGCAGGACTATATGCAGCATCTGATGGTGTAAATTGGAGAGTAGGTACTGTTAGAGTTACTATTCCAGTATCAGGAGCATATGCAGCATTAGTAGCAGTAAGAGGTGTACCTTCATACTTGATATAAGCAGCATCATCATAATATGGATCAGCTATAGTACCAACACCAACTTCTATTGGTGCAGATGATCCTTGGAATGTATGAGTATAATTACCACCACTAATTACTGCACCAGCAGTAGCCTCAACGAATGTATGAGCAGAATTAACACTAATAGCACCTTGACCACCATTAACGTTAAGTGTAATAGTAGTTCCAGTGGTTGCTGTAATTTCTAATGGGGTATCGTAAGCATAGTCAGAACCATTAGATGTCGCTGCTCCAGTTGCTCTTGGATATGTACTTTGACTAGTGGCTGATGCTATACCAACGTTACAAGAAACTGTAGTTCCTGTTACAGCAATAATTCCAATTGGAGTATTGTATACAGGGTCAGTTGTTCTTGGATATGGATGATCAGTAGCGTGATTATCTGCATCACAAGTAAAGGTTACCTTACCAGCACCAATAGTTATAGTATTTGATGCTCTCTTAATAGCACCTGGTGCACTACTTACAAATGTATGTGCATCTGTATTTGTAGAAGGGATTGTATCTAATACTTGGATATCAAATGTATCTGTCTGAACATTAGAAATTGCAACCCACTTATTACTAATAGGATCAGTAGCACGAGGATATGCAGTTGTTACATTACCACTTACAACACCAACATTACAAGTAATAGTACCACCAGAAGGATCTACAGCATCAATTGCAATAGCAGTATTATATGCAGGGTCGGTTGCACGAGGATATGTCTTAGTCTTGACGTTACCGTCAGCAGTACAAGTAAATGATAACTTATCAGCACCAATAGTTACTGTGTCGCTAGTTGTAAAACTATGTGCTCCAATGGTCATTACACAAAGACCAGTATTAGGATCATATGTAGCAGATGTTACATCTTTCTGGACACTACCAGCAGTAATTGTAATAGCATTAGTTGATGTTCCACCAACCCACGTATGTGCTGAACCTACACCATATTGACATTTAAATGTAACTGCACCATCATCAAGATAAACTAGATCACCATTAGAGAAGGTATGACCAGTAACCTCCAAGGTCATAATACCTGTATTTGGATTATAAGTAGTGCCCGATCCTGCTTGATGTGAAGTAGCAGCAGCTAATCCAGTAGTAGATCCAACAGTTAATTCTAATAAACCTGTTACTGGATTATAATCAGCGTCAGTTATATCTTTTTGAACACCATCAATTGTAACTGCATTTGTTACTGTACCACCGCTATAAATGTGAGTTCCAACAGCAGCAGGACACTCAAACTTTAATGAATCAGTAGCAAGTTTAATACTTGTACCTGTAGATAAATTATGAGAACCAATAGTTAGTACCATATCACCCAATGCAGGGTCATATGTAGCATTTGATACATCATAATTTACAATAGGTGATGCACCTACATCAATAGTAAATGTTCCACCTGACTGGTCTACAGATTTAATTTGAACTGTTTCACCACTAATAGGATCGGATGGACGTGGGTAGGTTTTATTACCAGAACCCATTGTACAACTGAATATTAATGAATTGTCTGGGATTCTAACAAATTGACCAGTAGTGTAAGAATGAGCTCCAATATTCAATTCTAGAATACCTGTTACTGGTGTGTAAGTAGCATCACTAACAGTTTGTAATGTACCAGTAGCCATTCTTGCTACTGCTTCTTCAGCAACGAAAGTCTTGTTATCTGATATTAGTTTTGCAGCATCAATAAAGGTATTTGCTACAGGATTATCAATATTATAAGGATCAGCATATACACCAATTGAATTTTGTGTTGATTCTACGAATGTATGTGTATAGTCACCACCAGAAATAATAGCATCATTAGCAGCACCAATGAATCTGTGAGTGTAACCTCCACCACTAATTACTGCTCCAGGAAGTGATCCGAGATAGGTATGTGGTGTTACATTAGTAGAAGGAGCTGTATTCAATACGTTAATGGTAATAGTACCAGCACTTTGATCAGAGCCCTTGATATTAATTGCAGTATCGTGGAATGGATCTTTCTTCTTACTAATACCATCAGCAACTGCTGAAACAAATACGTGAGTATTAGTATTTGTAGAAGGAATTGCATCTAAAACAGTAACTTCAAATACTGTAGTATCAGCCTGAGTATTAGAAACCTTTAACCATCTATCGTGTGGATAATCCGTTTCTCTAGGATATGTTTTTGTCTGACCACCAGATGCAGCACCAACATTAACTGTAATAGTACCAGCACCTTGATCTACAGCATCAATATCAATTGCTGTATTATAAGCAGGATCTCCAATACGAGGATATGTGTGAGTAGTAGCATTATTATCTGCATCACAAGTAAATGCTATAGCATTTGCAGCAATTAATACAGTATCACTGGTTGATAGAGAATGAGTTCCAATTGTAAGAACCATCTCTCCATTAGCAGAATTATAATTTGCACCAATGACATTGTAGTTAGTTCCACCAGAAGAAAGAGCATCAATAGAAGTTCCACCAACATATGTGTGGTTTGTAGTACCATAATCACAACTAAGTGATAATGAACCATCAGCAAATTTAATCCAGTCACCATCTACTAATCCGTGGTTACCAGTTGTGGTAACACTCATAACACCTGTCGTTGGATTGTATGTGGTGCCAGTAGTTGCAGTTAATGGAATTGTATCTGGTCTAGGATATGAATACTCTCCACTACCCTCTGTACAACTAAATCTTATAGAATTATCTAATAACTTAATACTTTCATTTGTGTTTAAACTATGGGTACCAATAGTTAAAACCATATCACCCGTTTGAGGGTCATATTGAGCATTACTAACGTTATGACTTACTAAAGGAGAAGAACCAACTTGAAGTGTAATCCTACCCTTTTCTAACTCAATAGCATTAGGTACTGAACTTACATAAGTGTGTACATCAGTGTTAGTAGAAGGAATTGTATCTAATACTGATATATCAAATGTGTTATCAGTTACATTTGAAATTGGCATAAACTTGCCACTGATAGCATCAGTAGAACGTGGATATGCAGAACCAGGAGAACTTACACCAACATCAACTGTAATAGTTGTGCTACCTACTGCTTTAATTCCAATTGCTTTGTTGTATACAGGGTCAGTAGAACGTGGATAAGAGTGATCAGAACCAAAGTTATCCAAATCACATTGGAAAGTTAATGATCCAGCAGCAATAGTAATTGTATCTACAAGTGTAAGATTATGGCCAGCACCAATAGTCAATATTAAATCGCCAGTGCTAGGAGTATACTGAGCATTGGTGACATTCATTTGAGAACCACCTGTGACAGTTATAGCATTGGTTGCAGTACCACCAACATAGTTGTGAACTCCAGCACCATAGGTACAACTAAATGTTATTCCACCATCAGCAATTTTAACTTTATCTCCATTCTCAAATCCGTGATCTGGAACGGTAACAGTCATAATACCTGTAGTACCACTATAAATTGCACCAGTAGCAGTATGGAAAGTAGATCCAGTACTTACGATATTAACAGCAGTGTCGAAGTAAGGATCGGTTGTTCTAGGATATGTCTTGACTGTAGCCTGATCATCCATCTCACAACTGAATGATAGTGAGTTAGGAGCAATCTTAACAGCAGTATTAGGTTTAAGGTTATGAGATCCAATAGTTAGTTCTAATAAACCTGTAGCAGGATCATAGGAACCAGCAGTAGGAGTATGAGTAATATTGGTTGTAGCACCTACATTAACAGTAACATCATCACCTGTTACATTTGTAATGGCCAAAGTTGACCTGTAAGCAGGATCACCTTGTCTTGGATAAGTCTTATCCCCAGTTCCCATTGTGCAACTAAATTTTAGTGCATTATCAGCAATGGTTATGTAATCTTCTGTAGTAAGCTCGTGATTTGGTATAGTTAGTACAAATGTACCATTAGAAGGAGTGTATACTGCATTAGAAGGTGTTAATTTAAAATCAGATGCTGCTGCTCTCTGGAAGTCGTATAGATTGTCTATACCAAACTTATTACGTACCGCAAGGATAGTCATATCCTTAAGATACTTCATAGCCCATAAAGTTGCTTCTACTTCTCCCTCAATATGCTTAATATCGGAATTAGGATCTGAAGGATCTAGTAGATACTCTTTAGCAGCATCAAATGTATTACTGTTACCACCTTGTATAAGGTCATCTGACATTGCCCTAAGAACAGACTTAAGGTCAACAATACACTGATTTCTTCCTAGACCTGGATATTGGAAATATTCAGGTTTAAATTTACTAGTATCATCTAATATACCAACTGATTCTTCTGCTAATACAGAAGCATTATCTTTAATGATATTAGCAGCATCTAGGTACTTGTTACCTCGGAAATATCTCTTAGCAACAATTTCACCTCTTGCTCCAGAAGTTTGGCCAACAACAAAGTCATTTACCAACCAATTAGTTGCATCACCAATATCTAATTCTACAATCTTACCAACTTGTCTTGGTGCTTCACTAAAGGTAATCTTACTAGTACCAATACCACCTGGTGTTAATGTAAACGCTACATCTGGTTCCTGAATAACACCATCTAAAGAAACGTATAAATGATCATTTTCTGCAATAGTAATACCAAGATCAAATTCTTTAGTAGTACCATCAAACTGAGAAGTAATATTAGTCGCTTCTAGCATCCATTCAGCATTATTAGTATCATCCTGGAATTTCATCGACTTTCCATAGAAAGTCACACCAGGAACAGCAATACCAGTACGAGTATCAATATATGGTCCTAATGGAGGTGAAGCAAATGTTATTGTTGATCCACTAATTGTATAAGCAGTATCAGGATCCTGTAAAACACCATCTAAAGTAACAATTAATTGTCTTGCATTATATGGAGATAGTACTTCGTTTATATCTTTCTTGAATAATGTAAATTGAGTCGTACCAGTGATTGTACCATCAGCCTGAATAGCACCATCAAATTCTGGTGATAGATCTAAGTCAAATACTTCAATTTCAACGTTATTTTGTTCACTATAGTTAATAGTTCCCTTACCACGTTGTTTCGACATAGAATCGACTCTAACGTGGGATTGAGTAATCTTTCTCGACTTATGAGAACAAGTAACACCCAAAACGCCTGGTTCTAGAATACTAAGGACAGCACCAAAGCCATTATCCTTAATACCCGATTGTGGAGTGTCAATAGTCTCTGGTTGCGTTCCATCACCTTCAGACTCAATTAAGACCTCTCCAAAGAGGTTAAATCCAGCAGGATGGGTAAAACGCTTAACAAAGTCTCTCCAGTCGTTAATAGAGACTGTAGACTTAACTACGTAAGAATAATCTTGATAATAGACTCCATCTTGGACTTTTTGAGAAACTGCACTTAATTTACTTCTATCACTTGAATATGAACCAACTGAAGTACTTGTAGGTCCAATTTCGGGAACAATGTCTGCTACAAAGATTTTTTGAATACTTGCATAACTACGAAGTGTTTCACCATAGATTTGATACCTAGAATCGAAGTTTCCGTAAATACCCTTCAAACGAAGAATATTAATACCGTCAACCCAATAATCGACTCTACCAGAAGCAATTACGTCTCCACCTAGGTTTCTTTGCGTAATTAGCTCTCCATTCAAGAATGCCTTATCTGGCATATTGTTTAGAGTCATTACAATGGGTGGATTGACTTGTGGAGTCAATGTTGGATCGTTATTGAAGTCTTTACCCGAAGAAATGATTTCTAGGGTTGCCAACTTACCAATATCGTCTCCGTGAGCAAATAACTTGACATCAGACTCATAAAGACGTAAAGTAGTTGTATCGGGGTAATCAATACCTTCAACTGTAGGAATAATACGTCCTACACTTCCATCTGGTCTTAATTCAACATTAAACTTAGCATTTGCTCCATTTCCGATATTTTCAAGCAAAACAATGGGTTTTGAGTAATTTAATCCAGTATCAGTGACTGTAACTGATACAATTCTACCATCGATGATATTTGGAGTAAAAGCACCTCTAAAACGCTTATTTAAGAAGACACCAGGAACTAAAGGTGGCATTGTGTAGTTTTTACCACCACTAATGACTTTAACCCTCTTAATCGCTCCTACAGCGTATAGAGAGTCTGTATAGTATTGAACATTTGTAAATCCTTCATTTTGAGGAGTAGTAGTAAGCCTATAAGCAAACTCCATCTCATATCCATAAAATACAGGGTGTTTACCTGCAAATGGGTCTTCTACAAGAGTAAAGAACTGTGCTTCACTATCAATCTTATTAGATACCTCTCCATAATAAATTTTAGGAGGAATATCTAGTACAGGTGTACTATTCCAAGTAGATCCATCTATAGGTATACCATATCCTAATTGGAATGTAGTAAACGATCCGTTAGCACCTGGTTTAGTATCTGATTCAAAAGCCTGTATTAAATCTGTAGTTTTATAGACATTCTCATAGAATTTAAGATTCCTATTGAGTAAAGAGGTATCACTAGTGTCAAATAGGTAACGATATGTTCTTTGAATATCTAATGTAATATTTTTATTCCATTCTGTCTCTCCATCCTTTCTAAACCTAAACTTCAAAGAAGTATCTGGAGCACTTGCTATAGAAACCTGTTTAGCAGGAGTACTACCATCTAAAAATGTAGATGATGTAGTAATTACTGTATCACCTTCATTTTGATAATAAACAGTAAGGTCTTGAGTCTCAGAATTGTAAGAATCTACAAATGCAGTATTTCCACCAAAGGATATACTAGCATCTTTTTCAAACCTATAAACATTAGATACTAATGTTACAGATACACCTTCTATATGATCTTCTGCTTCCGATCCATTGACACCACGTACTACAGTTATTTCGTTACCTGAAACACTATCAATTTCACAGAACTCATCAGTAATCTGAACTATATCACCTGCTGAAAAACCAGCTGCACTAGTAGTTAATATGACAGTATCACCTTTGGCACAACCAGCAGCATCAACAAAGAATGAACACTCCTGACTATTAACGTTACCACCTAGTAAACTAGATTGTATAGTTAAGATATTTCCATAACCATACCCATCACCTTTATTTGCTATAATAAATGACTCTACGTGGCCACCAGAATTTGTGGTAAGGGTAACTGTTGCACTTTGACCAGTACCAGAAGCATTGGTAAGGGTAAGTCCAGCAAAAGTAGTTGATGGAGTAAATCCACTACCAGCATTAACCAAGGTTAATCTAGCTATCCCAGATCCATTGATATCAGTGACTTTTGTGGGTGGGTTTAATTTAATTGTATTATATTTCTTAGTTTCTACATAATACTTCTGTGTAGAAATACTAGAGTCAGGTTGAACGGTAACAATAACATCATCACCAACTGCTAAACCGTGTCTCTTACTAGCAGTTCTAAGAACAGCAATATTATCTTCTACATCAAGTAATGTAAAGTTTTTAGATAGAGCTCTAACATTTACAATAGTTGCTGAATCTTCACCAATAGCACAACCATTACCATCAGCAAAGAATCCAAGTTTATTGTAAGATGTACTAGGGATAGTAACAGTATTACCATCTACAACAGTAGTTTCTAAATCTGGGTTAGCATTCTGCAATTCTACAATAACAGTATTTTTATCAAATACGTTACGTAAGACCTTACCAATAGCAGCTTCGTGTGATACACCACCACTATTAACAGCATAAACAATGAAAGATCCAACATCTGCTACAACAGTATCGTCAAAGGTTATATTGTAAATTTCTGTAGTTGATTGAACTGGATCAATTTTATTAAACGTTCCTGTAACATTTTTTACTACAAATTTATTATCTTCTTCGATCTTACCTATAACCGTTCCTGTAGCACCGCTATTATCCTGTGTAAGGACAGTATTATGGTTTAGGTATACATTATCATTACAAGTAAGATAAAGGTTCTTAGGAGTGTTACAGGACAAAGATGCAACTTCCTGACCTTGAATTTGGTCTACAGCAGCAAATAGTCCATCTCCATTATCATTAATGGAATTATCGATGTATAGAACGTCTTCATTCGTAAAATTGTAAGAAGATTGATGAACCTCAACATTTGTAATTGGCCCATACTCAATACCACTAACTCTAGAAGTTAATAGTTCTCCTGTCTTATCATTTGCACTAACAGTCCTTCTACGAACTCCATCTGGTAAAAATGCTTGTCTAGACTTAGGTTTCCAGTTTTCTTCGATAGGAACGTTATAAAATGACTCACCAATTGTATATGGGAAGGTAGGTGCTTCCGTATCATCAGTAGTCATAAAATATGCATATACACCATTGGGAAATTCTGGTGTTGTGCAAAAACGTCCATTATTAGCGTCTAGATCACCTAAACGCTCTTCAAATTCATAATCATTAGTAAAACGACCTAATGAGTAAGTTGTTATGCTTGGTGCATCGGATATTCTACTTGTTTTGAGTTTCCAACTAGATCCCATCCTTTTTACAGTAGGATTGGCAGCAGTAACGTCCTGATAAGCATTTTCGTATCCAAAACTACCATATATGGGATTTCCATCATAAGCCCACCCTAATATTGGAGAATGACTCTTATTCGATAAAGGGTTACCCTGACCATCAACATTATCTACTCTTTGCACCTTTAAAGAAGAAGGAGCAATGATATGGCCATATGCATAACCATAATTAGGGTCATTAGAGTCTTCTACGATACCAGAAGCATTTCCATTGTCAACAGACATCTCTAAGTATCTGTTATACTGCCATCTAGTCAAAACAGCAGTTGCAGATGCCATTCTAGACTTAGGAACCAATGTGACAGTTGTAGAACTGTCCACATAGTCAAAACCACCAGATTGCTTAGTAAATCCAGTAATCTTACCTGTTGTAGCATCTATTTGGCAGGTAAAGAATGCACCACCACCTTTTCCACTAGCATCGTAGATAAAAACGTCTGGTGCCTCTGTATAATCAGAACCAGCATCAATTATTTGTGCTTGAGCATTAACAGAGAGATAAATGTTGGCAATTTCACCTTGCTGGATCAAAACAGTGAATTGACCTCCTGATCCACTAGTAAATGTGACAGCTGGAGCACTGGTATACCCAGTTCCAGGATTTGTAACATTAACAGCAGTAATTTCACCTAACCCATTGATTTCAGCAGTTGCAGTTGCATCACCTTCGATATTAACAGTAGGTGGAACACTATAATTCCTTCCTGGGTCAGTAATAGTGATTTTTTCGAGTGCACCGTAATCTAAACCTCTTTCTGACTTATGATTGAGTATAGGAACACCATTAACCAAAACACCAACCTCTTTTGAGGTTGTAATATTCTTAGAACTAGCCTCTATTGGTTTTCTAGGTAAAATCTTAAGATATTCTTGATCTTGAGGTGTTTCAATGTTATCAAATGGGCCAATAGCATAAGATGGGAATCCAGAAGACGCAATATAGTAATTTTCAGCATCTCTATAGATTGCAGAGACATCCGAAAGAAGTTTATCCTTAATATTGTTAGTTCCTACGTTACTTGGGTCTGAACCACTTAATTTTGAGAAATTTTCGTTAATAATCCATTCGTTAGATAATGGTAAGTCATCAGAAAATCCAGATGACCTAAATTCGACCATATTGTTGAAATTAACGTATGGAATACCACCTGATGAGACATCGAAGTAGTTATCTGCTGTTTCATCATATTCTAGACCAGCACTTGCCTCTGGTTCAATACCTTTAGACTTTAATCCAGATACAAGACCGTATATACGGAGATGTACTTCACCAGAAACTCCATTTTCGTTCCAATGACCAACTAAGTTGTTTTTAGTGAAGGCTCTAACTAATTTCTTATGTGTATACTCCTGTTTGTTCTGACTATTAACAGCATCCCTCTCTTTTATGATAAATTGAGTTGCAGTTTTGTTACTATAGGTAATTTCTTCAACTCCTATGATAACTCGACCATCTCTTTCTGGAAAACCAATCGTAGAGAAGACATCTATACGATCTCCAGGTCCAGCATTGCTAGAAAGTTCATTCATTAAGAATGTACGTCTTGCTATAGCAAATTCACCCTCTTTAGAACCAGGTGAGATGGTTAAAGTGTATTGTAAACTACCTTGATAAGGTTCACCGACTATATTGTCGATAATTGCATTAGCAGCAGTTAATTCAGGGTTATATGGATCTGGAGTCTGTACTACAGGGTTACCAACAACCTTTCTAATATCACCAGATATAGCTTCTACAACTAAAAGTTCTTTATTGTTCCATCCAGACTCAGATGCCTTATAAACATTCTCTTTTGGATAGATGATGTCGGGTTTGACACTAAACAGCATCTGGAAGATGAACTCCAGTGACTGTGGTGTACCTTTGACGTTATAAAAGTCCTTTATCCTCTTAACTAAGAGGTTCTTATTCGTTTGATCTCTAAGATAAGGATATGGGAAACCACTAGTATACTGTTCTTCGTAATTCTTGATTAAAGCAGCCAATAGAAGGTTGCTTAGGTTATTAACAACAGCATATTGCTTATGTACAGCAGCTGCAGAGTTAACAAATTTAATATCGTTGTATAAATCGCCAAGTTCTGTCTTTGCACTATAACCACGAATACAATTCTTGAATTGAGTCTGGGTTTTAGACGTATATAAGAAGATTTCCTGATCGATCATTATCATCCCATTACTGTTTGGGAATCCATCAGTATTATCTACTGTAATATCAATATTATCAGTACCTAAAGTTATTTCTAGTTCTAAACTTGCTGTCTTAACAAGAATCTCAGGTGAGAATGTATCTACATCAAGATATTTCTCAAAATTATTAATTACATCTTGCGGACCTTCACTTATGGACAGAGCCTCATAGTATTTCGACAGAAAATTCGTTACGAGGGGGTAATCCTCGACAATGAAATCTGGTAACTGACTTTCAATCAGTGCTGCTAAACTTGGACCCGCCATTTATCAGATTAGTGCTTCTTGGGTGATCAGGAATACGCTAGATTGCAAATCTAAACTTAGATATGCCTCACGATAAGCGTAAATATCTTTATTGGAAGGAGTAACACGAAGTTCGATCCTTTCATCATCATAAGTTCCTTTGATTATATTTAACCGATTCAACATTACCTCTCCTTTCTCATAATCTATTGTTCCTTGCTGTGAATTAAGGATAAATCGGTTTTGAGTGGTAGAATCGATTTTATAAAGGTAAACATTACCTACTTGATCATCGGCCAAGTAAACAACATCAGCAGGATAATCTGCAACAACAAATCCACTACTTTGAACAGCAGGTGTTGTGCATCCACTCTTCACTACATTTTGATAGCAGACCTCATATTGAGTAATTGTATTCAATACTGGTGTAAAATCCTTTCTTAATTTAACACTAGTCTCATTGGAAGTAATTGCATCATCTGTCGCATCAATAATACCAACAATACGACTGTATTTAAACCTACCATTAAATTTTTCTAAATCTGATGTGGATCTATACTTGGTAAGTGAAGATACAACTTCTGCTTTCAACTCTGACTCATTTAAAGTTGTCTTAGACTTGTTATAGTATACGTTTGATTGCAATTCAACATATGTAATCGAAGGATCAACAATTTCAGGTGTAACTGAAACTACAGCATACTTTTTAAGATCAGTGGAAATTAAATTTTTAGTATACTGTGATAATTTAGCAGAATAAGACGGTTTTATTACGATTTTGACTTTACCGTATTCTGGTGGGCTAGCGTCTTCTCCACCATAACAAACGATATCAGCAATTGCAGGGAAAATACGACGGATAATGGATTCGTAGTCGTCTGCTGTAACTGCTCTATTTTGTGCGTTAAAAAACTTCGGAGCATTTCTTTTGACAGAATCAATCGACTCAAGAGTTTCTCCTCCAGATGCTGCTGTAGTGGTTACTAATGTAACTGTTGGTGCATAATCACTAGCACCAGTGCTATCTTCTAATACAGCACCGTATGAGAAGACCTTAGCGTTATTTGCAGCATCACCATTAGTTGTAATATATGATACTTCGATATAATTGTTTGTATCTAATTTTGCACCCAAGATACCATCACCAAAAATGATCTCATAACGTTCATCTTCACCTTCTTGTAAGAAGAATACTTGAGATGTACCGTCATATCCAATAATATTATCTGCTAGGCGATACTCAGCCACACTAGTACTACTAAATGTTGGTCTAATAGTAACTTTGAGAGAACTTGTATCGATTCCTGGATTCTGAAGGATAAACCTTTGGGGAACCCCTGCATTGAATGTAAAAGTTTCGAGAACATAATTTCCTTCCTTTATTTCTACACCGCTAAAGTTAGCAATACTCTGAGTATTCAATCCAACAACATAATCTTTAGCAGTAATGAAAGAATATGTGGTACCATTGATTCTGGTGAGAAATTGTGATCCTCTAGGAAGTTTAACAATCTCTGGAACATTTTGCTGAGTACTAAAATCAGCAGCAATATCAATAACTGCTGTTGGAGACACAGATGACTTGGGAAGATACCCTATTTGCTTAGCCAGAGACACCACATTGTCTCTGAGGGTCGCTGATTCGAGGAACGCCTCATTTACTACCATATTGGCGTTAAACGCCGTGTAGTACGTATTATACGCTAATACATCTAATATGGTAGAAAGAGTCGAACCTTCAAAATCGTAATCAGTGAAATCACTATTACTACGCAGGTATTCCTTCAGAGAGGATTTAATCTCTGTAAAGTCTAAATTGGCAACTTGAACGTAAGACATTTATCGGGTTCTTTCTAGAAAGAATTCTACATCACGAACTTGGACATCAGTAGGTATACCAATAATCTCAAACGAAATAGAACATTCAAAACCATTACCATCGTAATCAGGATTTACATCACAACGGAGTAAATTAATTCTCGGTTCATATTTGTTTATTACATATTCAATCTCTTCTTTTAAAAGAGATGCAGTCGCAGCATCAAGAGGTTCAAATAACAAATCTGCAACATTACTACCTAGATCAGGCTTGAAGAATCTTTCTCCCTTCCTGGTCATCACAATATTATATAACGCTCTTTTAACCGCATCTTCATCGGTGGTTATAAGAACGTCTTCTGTAACTGGGTTCATACCCATCGAAATGGATAGATCCTTGAAGTCTACCTTCGTAGGCATCTACAAAATTACTAGTTCGTCACTTTATTTAGCGACTTCGTAAAAGGTATACTTCAAAGTCAATTCTTCCATAGGTCCAATTGGTTTTATTGTTCTGATATAATACCTATCTTTCTTCCTATACTTTTCACAATTTGGATTATCCGAATGGTTTAAAAATCCTCCTAAAGGGGTTCTAATAATCTCTTCCCCTATTATAAGATGGGACATACCTAATTCAGTGCCCAAAGGAATATCCTTAGTGCCAAAAACCCCTTGACCAGCAATGGGACTATGGCCAATAAATATTCCTTCAGGTAAAGCCTGATACATCAGTATTTTCTAGGATGAGTAGTTAGATCACCGTGTATATCATCAATCTGCTCGATATGAGCGTGATCTACACTAATATGCGAATCTGGTACAACCTTTACGCTGTATACTACCTTGGATGTCTTACGGGCAAAATGATAATCTAATCTCTTTTTACCCCAATACAAACCTACTAACCAGAGAGTGAGGATAAACCCTTCACCATATCCGATTTCAGTCCAGATCTTATAGACCCATTGCATTAACGAAATTCTCCTATTTTACAAAGTTTGGCATCAACAGATTCAGGAGTAGCCCGAACTCTATACTCCACTTTATCTCTTTTGGAGAGTATTGTCAACAGTTCTGCTACCTTGTTCCACATATTGTTGTAGTTCATCTCTTACCTTGACCTCTGTACGGTTTACGTGCCTTATTACGTGAAGTAGCAGAATACTTAGTGTGAGCACCAGAGCCTTGACTGGTCTTTTTAGGGGTCGGTTCAATTTTGTCCTGTGTTTTAGAATAAAGTGCCATTAGTTAGAGCAATCGGTTACAGAGTTATCACCAGGTGATTGAGTTCCTGATCCACCACTTCCTCCAATAGAAGGAATTTTTAAGATGGGGAAGGATCCCAGTCCACCCATTGTAGCAGCAATATCCTTTAATTTCTCAGATGAGCTACCACCTTTACATAATATCACAGTAGGGGCACCTACCGCAACCTTCGATCCGCAAGTGATTGCCGTACCTATCTTAGCAGGGGGGAGTCCAGTTGCACAAATCTTAGGTCCAATCTTTGCCATTACAGCATCTGTTTCCTTATCGCCTGTTTTAGGCACCTTTTGAGGAACAGATGGAGACCCTACTCCGCAATCAACGGTAGCACAACCAACCCCAACAGTGCCTGGATGGCACGCAGGGTTCTTTCCACACGGTTTACAGTGTGTAAGACGCACTTGTGTACTCACAAGAGGTGGAATTTTAGTTACTAGGACACTTGTAACGGGTGAAGGGGCATATCCAGCTGGTGGCCAGCATCCGTGACCCGTACAAACACCTGTAGATAGTCCAAAAGCAGACATTATATGTAAATATGCAAGAAAGTATGGTCATTCCGCAAGTGTTGCTTGCCAACTGTCTGTTTGCGGTTCCTTAATAAGTTATTTAGAGTGACACTTCCGTCTTCATTGAGTGTTTTTCCGTCATAAAACGCAATTTCACGTGATTCTTCGTAAATAAAGGAGCTTCCAGTCTCCGCTTGGAGGAAAAGACGGGAATATGCGGTTGCTTGTATGCTTGTAGACGCTTTAAATGACAAATTAACCTGCGTTCCAGTGTAATTTGCAGCATCTTCCATTTGAATTGCCGTTTTTGTGTTCAATTGGTACGTACCAGACGCAACATTACCGCTTACAGTGATAGTATTATTACCTAGATCGACTGATTGGACGGAAATTACCGTATCAAGACCCTCTACAATCATTCCAACCACAATATCATCAAGATCAAAGTCCGTAGTTGCGTAATTATTGAAGCCTGTTACCGTTAATACACTAGTACCATCCGCAGTACAGTTAAAATCAACCGCAGGTATAAGTCTACTAACGGTATTAGTGTCCAAATTACCATTTGCATCCTCTATTACTATACCTCTATAGAGTAGAGAGTAGTCATCAGCAGTATTCATATTGACATTTGTGATGAAAGTACTTCCTATTGTGGTGTCTGCCGCCCCCAACAACTCAACTTCAGGAGAAGAAACGGTAATAATAGGTGACTGAATGTATCCACTACCACCATTTGTGACCTTATAGCCGTAAATACGACCTCCAGTCACTATTGCTTCTGCTGTTGCTTGAACACCACCTTGCAAATCTGGTGTACTTAAGGTAACAGTAGGGGCATTCATATACCCTAAACCTGGATTTAATGCAGTAATGTCACTAATTCCTTGTCCTGCATAGTCATAATTGTTCAATTCAACGTATCCAAAGTCAGGAAAGGTCGCTGCATCGTAGTCAAATATCTTTATACTAGTGTCAGAAGGGTTTACGAACTCTTTTACCTGTGCTATTTTCACGTCATTATATGGATTTCCCTGTCTTTCAACACTTTCTGCCAATAAATCACGATAAGTTGACCAATTTGAGTTAATTTCTAGGTTAATAGTGTAAGTATGGGTCTCTTCTAGTCCAACATTAGTACCTAATAGGTCAGCACAGAACCAAGCTGCTTCAATTGTAATAGGAAATTCCTGTCTTCCCATCTGATGAGGGATATATTCGTAAATATTCCACTTAATTCTTGGCCCAGCAGGAGGTACTGCCCTAAAAGAATGAGTTGACCACTCTTGCATCTTCTCAACATACCAATTAGAAGGTATAATCGTTGGTTGTTGCTCATTCATTGCATCTGTAACCTCTGCCATACCTATTGCCATATCAATAGGATCAGTCATCTCACAATTCCACGTACGTATCTCTCGCCACGCTTCTGCTGTATCTGTCGTTGTCTCTAATGCAGTATCTGTCATTACTACGTCAGTCTCTTCTGCACCATCGATGATATAACTTGTGTGTTTTACTAGATCAGCAGGTTCACTTAAACCTTCTGTAAGAGCAGCATAGTTCTCCATACTACCAAAAGGAGATCCACTACCACAACCAGAGGTTGCTGCTTCAAAGAACTTATCCCAATTCGCTTCCATTTTCTTTTGAAGTCCTGTATGCTTCCAGTTCTTTAACTGAATAGGATCTCCATTGTCATCTTCTCCTAACAATGGTACCTTTACATAGACTCCTGTATCAGCATTAATAGGCCACGTGCTTTCTCTAGTACAGGTAACTGTTGTCTTCCCCCAATTATCTTTTGATGATGTATCTCTGAATTCTTTTAACCACCCTTTGCTTTCACAACTAGCAAAACCAAATTGCTCATCCCATCCTGCTGTACCTTCTTCAGTACCATCGGTAGACATATCACCTATAGGTCCACAAACGTCTACAAGGGTATCGCACTTGGGACTTAGGTATTTGGTATAGGAAACCTTCTTAGGATAGGCATAGAACCCGCTAATCGTCGCTACGGCAACTTCTGTGTTGACACTAGTAGGTGGAACAGTATTAATTGTTGTACTACCAGGTGAATCGTACCACCCTGCCACGCAATCGGCGGTCGCCCCCGTTATAGACCCTGTTACTACCTGATTAGGAAAGTTACCAGAGGGATTATCAAGTTCTATTATGTCTAACCCGTTTGTCTCTCGAAAATTATGCCACTCCTTCACAGTACCCGTAGCACCGTTCGCTGCTGATACTGTCTCTCCTACCTTAAACTCTCCTGTAGCATTACGCACTGATATTCGCTCAGTCGTGCTATCGCAGATCCATAACGAAAAATATTGCTCTTCACCAGTAACCCTTAGTCTACCTGCTTGCAAATCATCACAACTACCGTCATCACATCCAATGTCATTCAGGTTAAAAACAAACTCGAAATAATTCTCATCATCTATACCTCCCAATATATTGTCATCAGGATCCAAACCGTCATAGGTGAATGGTGACCCATACGGTGAGGATACTGCTAAACCTAATGGAAAATTACAGCTCAATATCTTGCCTTAGTTCTATTGTATTTAACCTATTTTCAACTGCATTTAGATATGCTGCCAATTCCATATGCTCTATGGAACCAGGAGGCTTATACATTACCTTTGCAATTGGTCTCTGAGATAACTCCTCAACCTTCTGTTCGAGTGTCAGGATTTTCTCTTCTAACGCTTCAAGGGGTGATTTTTTCGACTCTGGCATCTGGGGATCCTTCTTTGAGATTTACCAACTCTTTCTCAGCTGTCGCTGTGGAGCGAAATTTATGAGCATCTTGGGAATTACTTGTCCAGATACTGTCTTGCTTCCAGTATACCACACCCGAAGATAATTTGCTACCTCTGTGTTCTCTAGAGACGACGTAGAATGGTTTCTTGGCCATAATAGTAAAAAATTCTATAAGAGAAAAAATTTCTCAAAAAAATATTTAGCTCACTCGTTTGGTTCGTTATAGATTAGGCATTGCGAATTCTCATATAAAAAACCCCCTATCGGTTAACTGTCGATAGAGGGCGTGTTGGTTAGTAGAGTTTGATCTCTGCTTTGCAGTTGATAGAGTTTAACTGCTCTATCATCTTGAGTGCTAGTTCATAGGTTGCAAAACTCATAAACCTGCACTTTTGGTCTTCGGGTGTCCAGAATCTGATGCTTGTGTTCATTAGGTCTAGTTATGAAGAGTGAATTCTCTATCTTGTGAAAATAGAGGTAAGAGTGGTTTGTCCATTTCTTATAGATGCCCCACTTCTTGTCTTTGAAGTTCATTTGCAATAGGTGGGGTCAACTTGGCAGAATTGGTCTTGTCTCTGATCTTGGAGTTCAGAGAAGTTTTGAATGATGCTATTGCCGAGGGTCACCCCGACAATAACAACAATAAGGGAAAGAGCGATTCTCATTAGAGGGTTTCGTCTAGAACGTCTTGCAAGAAGTTTACTGGTGAAAGAGATACACACTCAGGGAGTGCATCATAGTTGCGATCAGTGATTGCTTTCATTGCGGCGATCACAGCAGGGTCTCTGCGTGCGGCGGCATTTGAAAGAGTGTGTTGGAAGATGTTGTTCATATTCAAATTATAAACCCCCTGCCCCACGAATGGGGTCAGAGGGTGACACTTTGTTAACTGTCCTTGGCTCTCTCCTGCTTCTCATATAGGAAGTAGAATTTGATGTAAGGATCGTTGCAAAGGAGTTCGTACGTTTCGGAAGTCATTAGTGAGTTTTGAAGATGACGAGTTTGACTTGATAGCGGGAGAGAATTCTCTCGTTTAGAAAGTTCAATGCTTTCTTTCTCATAGTACCTCTTTCATTAGTTGAGCGATTAACGCTTCATCCTCTGGAATGTCGTTGAGATACACTTCGAGGTTTTCATCCGATCCGAGGGATTCTCGGATCAAATCATCAACTGCGTTTGTGTCAAACTTTTGGATCACTTGATTAACTCCATAGGAACGTTAGGTGTGCAAACTAGACCAACGGAATCTTGACGGAACGCTTGAGCGTATGCCTTGCCGATTGATCTCAAAACTGATTCTAGCATCTCTTGGTCAGACTCTGCTGCCATTATGACAAGAATTTTACAATCTTCACGGGTGCCTTTCCAAAGACCAACACCGTCAATAATGGTTGCATAGTCGAGATGTGGGGCAATCTCAGTTCTGATAAAGTCGTCGAACATTTGGGGTGTAACTGTACCCTCGTCGGGTATGTCCAATCCCATCATTAGTTCAAGTCGGATCATAAAGGTTTGATTGCTTTACTCTTTTAGTATAGCGTCTCAATACCGACTTGGGATGTTTGAGTAGTCACTTTGTGAACTGTCTCTACCTACAATAAAACAATCGGGTGGGTTGGTACCATAGAGAGATCCGATGATATCATCGGCAGTCTCTTTGTCTTCCATTTCATTGATATGGTCTATCAATTCCCTTTCAGACATTCTCTCATAATATGCAACGAGAGTTTCAGTTGCAAAATCAATGAGAGCACCCATATCCATTCTATCTATGTTAATGTCTGCATAGGTTTCGATTAGGATATCAAAAGTGCAGTCCTTCGCTTCGGGCATAATGCTTGTAAAAAAGAACAGTAAAAAGAGGATGCTCATTATGAGCGATCCTCAAACCTTTTATAGACTTCGGTGTCTATCTCTTCTTGTGTCCAGTTGAATAATCCAGTTCTGAATTCTTCAACCATCTCCTCGTAGATTGATTCGAGGAGCATTTCATTTGCAAGTGTGCTCATAGACCGTTTAGAAATTCGTGGATTGATTCGAGATACTCATCATAAGTCGAATTTGGGTATCTGTCAAGGTAATACTGTGGCACTTCCTTAACTGAACTAACGACCTTAGGTTTGTCCGTCTTGGGATCTTCTCCCTTTGCTCGGATGTACGAAGCATAGAAATGCTGTGGATAAAGATCACCGTACATCAGGAATACTCGAAGGGTGAAGGTTCAAAAACACGATCGCAGAGTTCGTCAAATGCGTCCTCGTCAATGTGGTCAGGGCATCCGAGATCTCGGAGCATCACGAGAGCATCAACCAATGCGGTCTCCTGCTTCTCGGTAAGTGGGATTTGTCTCATAACATAATTATAGACCCCACTCGGTGAGAATGGGGTCTATGTGTGACAGTTTAGGAACTGGTTGGCAGCCTGAATTAAAGTTCTTCAACGCTGTTAATATCCCATTCTGATGTGTACTCATCCTCTATATCAAATGAGTTAATATCAGCGTGGGCAAGTTCACGTGCTTGATCCTCGGTGTCTGCTTCAACTAAAATTGTGAAGTAGGTGGTCTCACAGCACTCAATACGAAATTGATTCATTGATTGTTTAGGTAACCAGCGACTTGCATTCCAGGTTCGTCATAGAACCACGAGATCTCCACGTCCTCGAACATCTGACGCAATGCGTAGAATATTTGTTCAGGTGGTGACCAAGGGGTCTCGAACTCACACTCAAAAGAGTTGTCCTCGAAGTGATCACATTCTACATCAGACACTTCCCATTTGCAACCCCAGTTGGCAAGATTCCAATCGTACCACCTGTCGTCATTTGTGCCATCAGGAAAATCATACGTAGTGTAGACCACTCTACCATCAGGGTTTTTCATCTCCCTCTTAACTGGTAGTTCACCTTTGTCATTAGGTGTTGTCTTCCAGTCTGGTGATGGTACAATCTCATTGAATGGAGTTTCAGATTCAAAAATGCTCCACAGTTTTTCAATGTGTTGCTTGTTGTCTGAATAGAATGAAACTCTATTGTGACACCAGTTAGGCATAGACTCTCCTATAAAGAATGTGTGTGGTCTTACAAGAATAAGAGCGAATCATTGATCTACGCCACTATTAATGTTGAGGGAATTGCTCTGACTTCAAAACTGTCTTTTCAGATGTCCTAGTACGATCACCTCGTTCAATACAAGGTCATTTAAGATCCTTCTCCGAACATCAGCAGTACAAGAGGTCTCCAAACATAAAGAGCAGTTATCCACGGCGTGATCAGAGATCATCCGAATTGTTGCTCACCCCTGCCTTGCGTCTTATCCCTCAACAAATCTATTATAGCAGTTCGATCACCCTTGTCAGATCAAATCAGACACTTGTTCAACTGTCACTTGGTCAGCTGTCGATGTAATCTTAGTATTGTACAATAGTACTATCTCATCCTTAGACTTAGATGAGTAAGCAGAGTACATTTGTTCTAGTGTTGTATTATAGTCCTTAGCTGGAATGCTATCTATTATCTCTTGCATTCTCTTAGCTACTATCTTCTTAATTAAATCCTTTTTAGTGTGAGTCATTTAGTAAACGTTTAACTCTATACACCGATTAACCTTGAAGATTTAATAGAAATTAAAGTTCTTTAATATCTAAAAAATTGATTTTTTCAGTTTCTTCAATTTCTAGTAAATCTTCAAAATCCCAGAATTCTGGGTTATCATCTATTGTCAGGTCCAGTGTTATACGGTATCTCTTTTGTTGTGTTGCCTCCAGTGGGACCAGAGGCAAATTTAGGAAACCGTGACCTGACATTAGATGAATAGCGATGTAGTTCTATTTAGGCGAACTCTTGCCACCCGCCTAAGTATTCTACATCACCCTGGGCAGTACTTACGAACCAATCAAAGTTCTTTTGATATAGTCCATAACCTATGAACTCACGCAAGATCTCGTTTAAGATTTGCTTAGTAGTGACAGTCCAATACCCGCAGTTGTTGATTGCGACTAGTGCACGACCTGTAACAGTGGCAATGTGGTGCCCGTGGAAACGGACCTCAACGTTACCATTATTAAGAACACGGGTTGATCTGTTACCCTTAGCAAATCCGTCCTTGCGTGCATCAATTGCGTCGAGTAGCTGTTGATCAACTTTTCTCATTTAAGGTGCCTGTGTGTTTGACTCTTTCATTATAGCGTCAATCATACCCTTGGCCTGCTCCTCTGTGACACTTTCTGAACTGTCTTCTAAAACAACACCGCCCTCTGGAATCGTGGTACCCTGAAAGGGTTCCCAACCAACATCCAACATATCAGGGTGTTGAGTAAGAACAGTATCGATCTTCAGATATCCAGCCCGAATTCTATCGTTTATAAATCTGCCGATGCTGGCATCCTCCCTCTGAATGGTATCTTCTTCAGATTCCAGGAGATTGTCATCATCGTCTCTGTCTTGTTGGTCTTCCAGCCTGCCTGACAGTTCCATAAACTTAGACTGAAAGTCCTCTAGATCCTCACATTTATAGCAATATTGTTTCATCATATTGCTCTTAAATATGATCTTAACTAGGCTATTATCGTAGTCTAATTCTAAATATTCGACTGCATTTGAAGGTAATTGTTCATATTTAATGGCTCCTGATGCGTCAGTCATACAAATTTGCTCGTTATGTGGTTATAATAGCAGATTTATGAGACTTTTGCAAGCTTTTATAAAGTAAAAACCGAACTTTCTTAACTTTTTGACTTTTTTAACTTTCTTAATTTCTCAAATGTTTCATTTTTTGAACTTTCTTGCTTTTCTGCTTGACTTTCGGTAGACTTCGGGCTAAGACCCCTAATTCCCTCAACATTAACAGAGAGATAGAACACTTAGGTATGGTTTATTTAACATTTAATTAAATGGTTAGTTTTCCACACGTTATCCACAAGTTTTCCACAACCCTGTGGAAAAGTATTAGTGATACCAGTTGGAGCTACGTGCGGATGCCCTTCCTATCTTCTACCAATTTTAACTGTCTTTGCAGTTCATACTTCAATGATGATAGATGTCCTTCTAGGTACTGTTCATACTCATTACCCTCTATCAAATCACCTAGATGAAGTATATGTTCAAGTGCAAAGACTAGTTTGGTTTGTTCATTTAACATCAGCAATCACACAAGTTAGGGTGTTCACCTGTATCACAATATAATTGATGTGCAGTTGGCATTACACCTTCACAAGTATATTCCATTGCTGTTCCTGGCATAGTAAATCCATCGGGCAATGCTATTCCTCCGTGATTAGTACATCCTACTAACAAGGGGGCTAGTAGTAGTAATTTAATCCTCGTCATCTTTCTCTTTAAATGATACGATGTTATCAGTGTCTAACCAACCCAGTAGTGTCCACAACCAAATTAGTGACACTACTAAGACGATTAATTCTACTACTGGTGTTGGTAACATTATAGTGCAGGGTAATCTTCGTTACGTACGAGTCCAGTCTTTGTTGTGTCAAAGTCCTTCATCAAACGTGCGACTTGTTTTCTATCTAGTCCAGCAAGTTGTTGACAATTTTCAAGGCAGCGATAGATACATTCTCTATCACTCATTGGAGGTGCTATCTCCCATCCTTGTTCATCATAATACTTCTTGCCTTTTGTGACTTGTGCCTCAACGTGGCTGTAATCTTTACTCATTGCATAATATCCATACCCATACTATTGCAAGTATGATAATAACTGCAATACGTATAGAACTAGGGCTTGTATCAATCAAGTTTACCTAAGTCATTATGTTGCTGTGGTTTAGGACGATGTGCTTTGAAATCATCGTGGTTCCCATCACCAGGCATTTTACCATAAGCGAGGTACTCGACTGCTTGTATACTACCTTCGAGTCGATCAAGATCCCTGTCTAGTTTCACATACTCTAGATGTGATTCTTCTAGTTCAACCTGACGCATTTCTAGTTGTGTTTGTCTCTTCGTGAAACGATTTAACAACTGTTCGTATGATTCAGTTTCCTTGGCCATTTGTGTTAGACTGTTGTAGTTGGATGAAAGATTCTATTTGTTGACCCATATATCGGTAGCCACTACCTACGTAGACCTGACCGCCGACGACCGCAACCGCACACACAGCCCAGAACCAGTAATACCATTGTGTTTTGAGTTGATGTATTTTCATCTGATTTATGTGTTCCCTGTTATTATACCATACGGGTGGATATGTGTAAACCTCGGTATAAATACTCGTTTACAAATGGTTAAGAACATAGTGAGTGACAGGGATCCAGGACATAAATAGTGGTAGAATGTGCGAGGTACAGAGATGAACCCTAACTCCTATATTATGGAGTATCATTCAATCAAGAGGTTAAACTTCTAATGTTAAATCACAATGTCATCAGTAGTAATCAATTAGCAGATTGGAAAGAAACAACTGAGTCTGTCTACGATGTAGACAATTACCTCAACAACTACTACGAGTGCATAATTGATGCAGGGGATGATACATATACTGCACGTAGATGCAGTAGGTTAATACAATAAGCATAGTCCAGTTAACATACCGATCCAAAGGCCCCTTCACAAGGGGTCTTTTTAATGCTATAATATACTATGTTCTTTGTATTCCAATTATGGGATGTAGAAACTGCGACAACGTATCAATGGAAGACTATGAGAATGCAATGTTTGCTCATATGATAACAGAACGACGTGGTAAGTGGTACGTTCGATGTGATAATGGTAAAATAGAGGAGTTCGCATCACATAATGATGCAAAAGAGTTTATCTTCAACGGTGGTGCACAATGACCAAAGGTATTATTAAACACAGAAGAGACTGTGATACATTCATTAGAGAATATCCTGGTCACGCACCAGATATATTTTGTGACTCGCTTATAAAGTATTGTAATGAGTTACGTGAAGGTAAACTCAGAAATGAAATGAGTATGAAGAATGAAGGTGTATCTGAAGATCAACGTAAAGACTTCTACTTCTTTCTAACTGAGGGTACATTACCTAACCTACGTAATACATTACTACAAGAGTGGTCTAAACTAGCATCAGAACAATACATCGAAGAGTTTCAACACATTGGTACATTTGATTATTGGTTATCAGTAGCCAAGATACAAATGACATTACCAGGCGAAGGATTTCATCGCTGGCACTTTGATAATGGTGGGTTCGTTAATTTCTCAAGACAGTTTGTGTTTATTACATACTTGAATGATGATTATGAAGGTGGTGAGACTGAGTTCTTAGATCAAGGTCTCAGAGTTACACCAGAGAAGGGCAAGACAATAATATTTCCAGCAGGATATACACACAGACACCGTGGCAATCCTCCCATTGGTGGTCCAAAGTATATTGCTACAACGTGGGCTAATGTATTACCACGTATTGCTGATTACGATGCTACTTGTATGGCTCACGAGTCTATTCAGCCACCAGAGCAAACAATAAACTATTGGAAAGCAAACTAAAAAAAGAGGACTATTTCTAGTCCTCTATAAATTTCCTTGGATTTGACATATTTTGTACGTATTCTATTACTTGATCTCGTATCTGTAACACATCATCAATACATTCTTGGTTATGTGCACAAGATCTAAGATGATGATCAGGTTTGAATAATGATTCAAGTAGTATGCTTTTGGCACGATCCCACTTCTCATATGATGTAAGTGGATGATCTAATGATTTCTGGTCTTTCATTCTGTGTTCAAGTTAATTAAAATGGTTGTCAGGTCAGGATACTTAACATATGCTGATTTCACTGCGGTAGATGGATCAACACAACTATGTACTATCTTAGTCCATTGTAGTTTATGATCTATCTTAGATAGTACATTTACTTCCCATTTCTTCTTCTTAGAGGGCATTAACAACCCTCCGAAGTATGTTCAAATTCCATCTCTCCATCATCATTATAGAACCAACACATCTCACCACCAAACTCATCAGTATTATCATCTTCCCTTACACTCTCACTACGATACGCATAATGTTTTGCCTGTTCAGTATGCACACTCGCTATCAATTCATTAACAGCTTCTAACTGTGTATGATGATAGTCTTGGAGTTCATAAAGTGCTTGCTTAACATCAGACATTAACTCAGATGGTCCTCCTTCAAGATACTGAGTTACAATATGATATAACTCTTTATATCTCTGTGTCGCACCATCCGTTGTCGATACGACTGGCAGCTCTTTCAAGCTTGGAGTAGAGATCACTACATTTGACTCCTGTATATTTCTCTGTTGAGAATTGTTGACTGGAGCTGAGGTGTTGGAGGGCATCGGACAATACGGATAGTTCTGATTTGTTAAGAAGCACTTTAAGAAGTCTCATTTAATTGTATCAACCACTATACTATAATTATACAGTGGAGGGGTGCTTACGCAGCCCCTTGAACAGGATTTGCTAACTGAGGGATAGTGTTGAAATCAGTCACTTCCCAACCGTAGTTAACACGATCGTTGACTTCATTCTTTAACTCAGTTTTGTTAAAGATCCTTTTGCTTACAGTACGTCCATTAAGGGACAATACCTCTAGCAAATAACGATAAGACACTTCACCAAATGGTAATCTTACAGGATAGAAATCTGCTTGCTGACCACTGTTGTTACGAAGTTGCATAATGTTTTGGGGTTTTCCCTTGACTACTCATATATTATAGCAAAAAAATACCCCCTAACAAGGGGGCTTGTGACAGTTTGTAATGTGGTCTATCTGAGTGCTTTTGCGTTCGATCTGATGTATGATGCACAGATATTATCACCTAGACGAGGATCTGCTGCTTGCTTAGCTCTTGATTTGAGCTTATTATACTTCTGTTCCAGTCTAGGACGTAGATAATCGTATACTTGTTGACCTTTAAGGTGCCACAACTCTACTATATCTCCGTGTTCATAGCGTGCATAGTAATGATCATCGTATTTCAAGAGCTTTTCTTCTCTTAAATACTCATCTTGCTCCTCCCACGTATCCTTAACACTAATGCCATTGTACGTAGCGTTGATGTTATCATTGATTGTTGACTTGTATTCTACTGGTTCACCCTGATCATATGCATCTGCACCACTATATGTGTCTGCTACATCGTGACCAAGTTCAATGGCCATATGTATTTCACGTGACCTAGCATAAGAGAATGGGTCACCCCATCCCTGATCTATACACACATCATACAATCCCTTGAAGCATTCTAGATACTTCTCACGTGCTTCTTCTGGTGTGTACTTAGTCATCTTCTACCTCTAATCCTTCTAGATCTTCTATCATTCTAGCAGGTACAGTGTGTAGTCCTCCTATGAGATAGTAATGGTCTTTGATACCTTCAACTGTTTCTTCTCCAAGATAGAACAGTTCATTAGCAGGGAAACTATGCTCCCTCAACATTGCTTGTAGTTGGAGGTGTATCAACTCTCCTCGTGATGGTACATTTAGTCCAGTCATTACGATAGATTAGTACATTTACTTGTGAGTAACCGTGTAATTTGTCGGGATCATCCCACTGCTTTACACATAGCGTGAAGTATTGTGGACACACAAAGGTGATGAATCCTTTATCATCACCGCAATCAACGTGGTCTCCAATGTTAAACTTCATAGGCATTAATGGCGTGATCTTTTATGTAGCAGGGTTGATTAGTCAACCATTTAGCATACTCAGGATCCTCAATAGCTATATCCATTTGAGTTTGATTATCAAAATAGTAAGCATCAATCCAACGCTTAGAGTATTCACTCATCACTTGTAAGCGATAGTCTCCCTTACCATTCTCTAATGTTCCGTTCTGTACGTAACGAAACCCATTTTGTTGTAGGATTACATCCATCATTGCTCCTCCCAGTAAATGCCGTGGATAGTGTTAAACTCTTCAATGTTCAGATAATCATCATCGTGGATGTCTGAACTGGATGTGCATAGAAACTCGTATGCAAAGTAGTCAGTACTGACACCTAGAGTGTCACAAGTCTCAAGATACTCTCCTGCTTGTGCATCTGTCATCTCACAGTGGTCAATGCAGAACTCTAGGTCTCGTAAAAGGTAATTTAATGCGGATTCCATTTGTAGAGGGTGTAGATTAGGACTATTGTGCAAATTAAAATGCACGAAAAAAGGACAATTAGTGTGTTCATCGGAGGTATAGGTAACCTCCTGCCCAGTCTGCACGTGCGTAACACTCTTCACGCTGCTTGATGATGCGTAAATCATATCTCACATACTTTGTGTGAGGTGATTTCCAAGATGCTGGCTTATAAACCTCACCAGTCTTCTTGTTAACAAATGCGTGGACACCAGAGTCACGATAGTTACCTGATCTTCTGTCAAACTCTTGATGAATGATCTTGTAGTACTTACGACCTTCCTCAGATCTAAAGCAATCAGGGTATCCCTTGAAGTCAGGATTAAAACCCATTCTATCGCAGTATGCAAGGTAATTAGCGTCAAGTGCCTTGATAAGGTCATTTACCCAACGCTCGACTGGTAATACTGTTGTGGTCATCAGTGCTCCGTTGTGTATGATACTATTATAATGGATGGAGTGACCAATTCAACCAGTACTGTGACAGTTTGAGAACTGGACAGTAAATCCACGGTTGACCTTGCTTGGCATAGCATTAAATGCTATAGTGTAACGAATTGTATCATTTTCATTTGGTGTAATAATATGCTGTAGATCTGAAGGGAAAATGACCATACTACCATCTCTAGCAGGATATGGATGTGCCATATTAATATCCTCAGTCATTTTCAGTGCTTGTGTATGATAACTATGCTCCTTCACAAACTGCATCTCTTGAGTACATCCTGAAAGAAATACTACTCCACTAAACAGAGACCACGGATGTCTATGAAGAGTATTAAACTCTCCTTGCTTGTACCTATTAATCCAACAGGTAGTAATTGTCATATCCTCCACGTAACTACCGTGGATACCCTTATTGATCTCATTCATTTGCTGCTCTGCCCACTCAACAAATCCAGTGGACATAACTTCACTAGTTAAATGATATGCCTTTGCTCCACCACTATACTGCTCTGTATACCCATCCCTATCAAAATCTATGGAGGGTATCATATTCATTAGAGCAGAGTATATCTGAGGTGGTAGATCCTCCTCAAATATAACTGTTGGTAGTATGCCTATGGCCTTCATTCTGTTACCTTAAGGTAAACTCCAATCGTTGCTGCAAATGCAACATAAGACCAGAATAAAATGTATACTATCACACTACACCCCACTCATTCTTATCAACAGAGTGATTACAGTTTAAGCAAGTTAATGCACTCCAACTAAAATGAAATACTCTTGCTTTGTTATCACATTCAGGGCAGACTATGGTCTTCCCAGTTCTACCTGCTCTGGTATAACGATTAACGTTGTTCATCTTGTTACCCTCTCGTGTTGGATAGGATCACCTGCGGTCATCTTCCAAATCATTTGATCACCCTCTCGTGAGAGTAATTGTTTACAAATGCGGAATGCTGTGTTAATGTCTGCACAGTAAACCACGCTGTCTGGGTCAAATGTTGCCCAGTTTGCTGGTTGAACTGCAAATGCTCTAGGGTCTGTCATTGTACCTCGTTGTTATAATAGTATTATAGCATTAAAAAACCCCCTGTGAAGGGGGTTGTATGACACTTATTGAACTGCCACACGATCTGGAACTTTGAATCCAGCATTCTGTACAATGTTCACTACAAATGCCTCAAGAAATATGAGGGGAATTACCACAAAGTCAAAACCACGTAATTTCGTGATGTCTGGTCGTGATACCTCAGTTGGTTGTGTGGGTGTTGCCTCAGTCACCTTTGTTGCCTCTGCTACTGTAGTATTTAATACAGTTGGTGTTTGTGTTTTAGTTGCTGCTGTTGCAGGCTTCTTAGCAGTGGACTTACGTGTGCGGCGACGAGTTGAGGATGTGGTCAAGTGCGAAACTTGCGAACTGAACCTATTATAATGTATTTCAGTTGCTTGTCAGCATACCTTGTGACAGTTATTCTTCTGACACAACCAATTTATTCAGTATACTATCTGCGTGTGCCTTCTGAAGGTTCTGAAATTGCTCTCTTTTCACGTGGTCACTACAGTTATTATATTTCTCTGCTGTCATAACCTCGGCAAACATATGCTTGTAGGTTCGTAACAATTCTTTAAGATACCCACGTTCATCTCTTGTCAAGGACACATCAGATGAATCTATAACGTGAACAGGTGGTGTGTTTAAGGCAGGTGATGAATGTGCTCCCATAGTATTGTACAGTGTTGTGTTGATCCTAACACATATTTATCGGTACCAACCTCAATTTTATATTATCTTAAGACTGTTTGAATTGAATCATTGACTTTGTACTAGTTGTGAAACTGCCCACTAGAGTAATATCATCACCAGCAGTCTTGTTAGAATATGCTCCACAGTCTGCTACAACAGTATCAGCAGTCCACCAGAATCGTGTACCATCACGGTAACTACTGCTAGTAGCAACACTCATCTCAGTAGAGAACAGTGCTTTACCTTGAATAGTCATAGTTACATCAGGCTTAGCCCAAGTAACAGCGTGTGATCCTGCTGTGACTGTACTAACTGAACTCTTCAGTGACATATCCATAGGTATCTTGGCAGTCAATAAGTTACGATCATTAGGTGTACCAGAATCAGCACACACAGAAGAGATCATTATTGTACCATATTCAGGTCCATTGATACACAAACCAGCTGGTTCAGTAGTACCAGAGGTACTGAGTTTAGCAATTGCTGTTGCATTAGCACCATCGGGTGACTTATTCTCGAAGTAACTATTACCACCATCAGCATTTTGAACTGTAAGGTTAGTAGATGTTATCTCTGCAATATATGTGTCTAGTTGAGAGAATTGATTAGTAACAGATGTTAGAACATACAGTCTATCATTCCAAGATTGCTTATTCTGGAATCTAAGACCAGGATTATTACCTATGTTACTAGAACCAGTATAAGTATAGTCTTCTAGTTCAGCAATACTCTTAGTTACTCCTGGTTGTTCAACGAATCCCCAACGTAAATCCTTAACTACATCAGCACCTTGTAGATTGTTAAGTACAAAACTAGTTACAGACCAAGGATGATTCTGATAGTTTGAATAGTTTGTTGATCCATCCTGTTCAGTATTACATATCAATACTACACCATTAGTCTTGCTTGATTGTGTTTCTTGTCCACCAACTGCAAATTTATATCCCCAAGGACTAGGACTAGTATTCTGTGTAGCATCTAGACCATCTTGGAATCGGAATGTATTTAACTGAAGGTCATCACCGATAACATATCCTGAACTGTCACTCCCTGTGGTAACATTAGGAGTAGAGCCAGAATATTCAATAATACCATACATACCACGAGTTGTAGTTCCTGTTGTATCATAGAGTGATCCTGCATATCCTACAAATAGTTTATTACTACCATTACTATCATACTGCATCACATCAATACCAAATACACCATCTATTTGGTTATTGGATACAGCAGCACCTACTTCAAAAGATGTACTAGCAACTGATGTACTAGGTAATGTAACTGCTCCGCTACCAGCAACTGATAGAGGTATACAACTAACACTTCCGTGTTGTGTTGGTATAGATGAGTTAACTGATGTATAATGACCACCAACAAATAGTTTAGCAGTGTTAGAACTATCCAATGTCACTGCACAACAATGAATCTGATAGTTATCAGCAGCATCAACTAGTGATGTATTATCATTATTAACTACTCTATGATCCCATTGATATGTTAAATCCTTATCATAACAAACAATATATCCTGCACCATAAGCATTTGAATTATCAGTATCAGCAGTCCATCCAACTGTGTAGATATTTCCTACTTCATCAACACATACATCCTTAGGATAAGTATTAAATCCAGTATCATATACTCTACTCTCAACACCACCAGTAGGTCCGTGACGTGTTAGTATCTGTTTACGGATTGTAGTACCATCATAATACTGCGATACAGTAACTATTCCATTAGGATGTTCGTGCTTTTTAATTCTGGATGTTGCTGGTACACCATCATCACCTGTTAATTTAGTATATGTTGCAACATCAAAGTCAGTTTGTGCATTGTCAGTACTAACAAGCTTGTCAACATATAAATTGCAAGGGGCAGATGCTTTTGGTTCTATTTGTCTCGTACTTCCAGTAGTTTCTTCCATTGTTTGCATAAAGACGCTACTAGAACTACGTCTCTCTGCTCTATCCCACACTCTATTCTGTGTTACATCCAACTGCAATTGAGTGGTAGGTGCATCCCATAGGTATCTACCATCATATGTACCAGAATCCAGAGTTACTAGTCTAGCAGGACTAATACCAGTTGTAGTTTGATATCCTGTAGTTATAGTTTGTTGATCAACATTAGTAGGTTGAGGTTTAGTAGCATTACTACCATTAGTATTCCATAATGTACAACATCTTAGTACCTTATATGTCTCAAGTCTTTGAGCATATGTTATACCAACATCATACATTACTTCTTCCCAACATCTAACTAATGTTGCAGGAGTATAAGTTAATCTTCTTAATCTTGTGATGCCAGTTCCATTAGGTGGCTGTTGATCTTTAACAACAATTGGTCCTATTAAATCACCATTATGAGGTAATTTTAATAAAATATTATCAATATAATGGCCAGATGATCCAACATTACTATCACTAACGTGACGTGCAGTTATTATCATATTGTTGAAGGCATCAAAGTTGATTCTATCTAACAATACACCACCATTATCTTCTGCTTGATAATAATATGGTGGGAACTCATTTGAATTATTTGTTTCGTATTCAGATATATTATCTACTAAACTTCTCACTTCTCTGATATAATCTATACTACCATCGAAATTAATCTTTGCAACGAATCCAACGTAAGTATTTTTATTACGATATGGTGCAGATGTAGGAATCCCTTCACTTTGATAAACTACATTTCCAACATAATATATTCCATTGGTAAATACAACACTATCAGAAACTGAAATTTCTGGTTGCCCTACAGTTCTCCAAGCCCCAGTCAATCCACCATTCTGATTGTCATTGGCTGCATCTCTAATTCCTCCGTGTGGTATGGCAAAGAATGAGCGAACCCATTCCATTCCACCAACACTCTTATTAACCTTATGTAATTGTACAAAGTTAGCATACCTAGCTGTAGATGAATAATGACCATCATTGGATCTGTAAGAAGTACCACCACCAAATATATAATTGTCGGGTGGTTGTAATCCAGCAGTAGTTACATACTCATATTGTACACCAGCAGACTCTTCCTTCTGTACATTACACACCTTAGGTGGTGATACTTTAGTGTTATCACCATACTGTATAAGATCAAAGTCAGTAGTAGTGAAATCATACCTTAAGTATGCACCAGTATTTTCAGTGTCATAGTTAGCATTCGTACCTGTATCACAGAACTTATAATATGAACTGCTACTAGCAACTCCACTTGCACTACCAGCCACATTATACATACGTCTCTCGTATGTGGTACTAGTCCAAGGTATTAATAGTTTACCACTACTATCAAATGTTATCTTAGCATTTTGTTGCCATCCACCAGGATATACTAACTCTCTAGCACTGATTGAGACACCAGTATAAGGTATCTTAAGTATGTGCATCGTACTTCTAGTCAATGACAAGTCAGTACCAGTAGCATTAGCAGCAACTAAGATATAAAAATGAAAGTTAGAATCATCCATCAATATATTTGATGTTGACTGTTGTCTACCACCAAAATGAGGACCATCTAATGAATATACATCTTGTGCTCTTTGAGCAGTTGTATCTACACCAAGAGTAGCATACGTCTGACTCGTATCACGAAGTGATGTTGCGTGGTTAGCACCTGAGTTTGCACCATAACCTCTACCAGGATGTCCTACTGTTCTAATTAATTGTAGATCTGGTGCACCCAATAATCCTGGATCACTTTGATCTGAATTACCACCACTCCTATTAAAGAATACATTACTATGTGTAAATGTTCCACTATTACTTTGCTGTACCTTATTCAATGCAGCAGGATAGGTAGATGCATTAGAACTCACATAAGTATTCTCCCAACTTCTACTACCAGATGCATTAAACTTTATAAAACGATACTGTGTATCATTGGTAGTATCATTCCAAGCAGCAGTAGTATCATCTGTTCTCTTACCATTGTAATTATTTGCACCACTAAGATCGTTTGTCTCCATCACACAGATAAAGACACTATTATCTGATTGATTACATCCTATTGCACAAGGATATACATTCTTGTTAGATGATATAGTATATTGCCAAGATACACCACCAATGGCACCAAACTTAACAATGACAGCATTATATAATCCTGTTAAAGAATTTCTCTCTCCATTAAGAGCATAAACCTCACCAGAACTTGATGTTGCTACATCAAACATTCCAGTAGGTTTACGGTAACTAGCAGCATTAAGTGTATCACGCTTCGCTTCAAAGAGCGTGTAGAAATTGCCTCCAGTACCAGAGGCCATTAGTTTACCAGAGAATAATGCCATTGTTTAGAACTCTTGACCAGAAACGAATCCGTAGTAAATTGTACCACCGTTAAATGTGGTGAATAAAAATATATCAGTAGCGTTAGGATTAGTAGATACTGTTGGTATAACACCACCAGCCCATTTAACTGTACGACTAACAAAGTTAGTTAGATCCACAGTTCTACCACCAGTAGCATCTTGTGTTAACACAAGCACAAAACTAGTTGACGCTCCAGATTGTTCTCCTGATAATTGAAATCCTGTAACATTCTCACTGAGTGTGACAGTATGAATAGATGCCGATGTAAGATCTAAACTTACAGTTCCTGATGATATACTATTAGCCTCAACCTTTTCTGAATATGATGGTACGTGTAACCTAGCAGGAGCACCACCAAGTTCAAATGTAAAGTAATCATTTGCTTCCTTAAATGCTAGTTTAGCATTCAGTTCACTACCTCTTTCTATTTCAATACCAGACTCTTGATCTGCGTGTTGAATACCAGTACCAGTTTCACCAGAGTTGAGAACAATAGTATTATCTGCAATAGATGTATTCGTTGTAGATACTGTAGTCTGAGTGCCTTGCACAGTAAGATTACCTGTGATCGTGGCATTAGGTGCTGTCAGTGTGTCTGTTGCAGCATCATACGAGAACCCTGTCTCTCCACCAAAACCTGTACCAGTTTTATACTGGATTTGTCCGTCTGCACTACCACCTGAGGCAGACTCTGTACCACGTGCTAAGTAATTCCAACTTGCGTGTGGTGTATTGTTATTTCCAGGGTCGTTCCCTGTACTGTTGGCTACACAGATATATGCTGACGTAGTTGCTCCATCATAGAAACTAACAGCATCATCAGGTTCATAAGCAGTACCAGAAGCATACGTGCCTAACCACTTGATTTTTATCTTGCCAACATCAATTGTGAGTGCCATTTAACCCAAAAGATACTTGTTCTCTTTACCTATTTAGTCTTACATATCCTGCGTGTTTGTGGAAGGGAATGATCGGTTCGATCCCCATATAATCCTTAGTGCTCCTATGCTTCCAGATATACCATTACCTCCACCTCCACCTGATCCAGGTCCGAGATTAATAAAGGTTCCCCATTGTTGTGGTTCACCACCTGAACCACCCCAGCCACAGTGTGCATATGCCTGACCAGCAGTACCTTGATATGTTCCAGGACATCCTGGACCATTGGAACCTTGACCTAAAAGACCAACGCCTCCTCCAGCACCGCCTTCCCAAGAAGCACCGCCAGCACCACCTCCAGCACCACCAGATCCATCGCCACCAGTTGTTGCTCCAGAACTAGTTCCTTGACCTCCTTGACCGCCATTGCCACCATATCCACCAGCTCCTCCTCCACCGCCACGATATCCGTTCGCATCTCCACCATTACCACCATTACCACCACCATCTCCTACATAACCACCACCAGCACCACCATTATTACCAGTACTCATAGCTCCTCCTCTACCGCAAACAGTAGAATCACTTATAAACCACGTGTCCTCACCATCACCTTGAGGACCAGGATTACGACCACCAACTTTAACAGTATATTGTTGACCTGGTGTTACTGAAATATTATTCTTCCATCCAAGTCCACCACCACCATCTCCACCTGCTGTGGTTTCATTTCCACCAGCACCAACTGCTACAACTGCTACTGACGACACACCAACAGGTGCAGTCCAAGTAAATGTTCCAGCAGTTGCAAAAGTAGTTTGTCCTGTTGGAACCATATTTGAATCCATATCCTGAGTATTTGTGTCAGGAAAATATCTACCTTCACCCCAAATAATTCTAACTGCTCCTTTACCACCTTTTGACATATATGAGTCGTTACATCCAGCACCACCACCATAATTTCCACCAGGAACATCAGGGTTACCACTATAGTTTCCTGTTCCATTTTGACCGCCAGAACCACCGTATCCAGCACCACCATTACCTGTATTACCTACACTACCACTACTACCTCGACCGTAGATGCCTACACCACCTCCACCTCCACCATAAATTTCACTTCCAGGAGTAAATCCACCACCCCCTGCACCACCAGATCCAGAGCCACCTGCACCCCAGCCGTAACCATTATGGTGTCCACCATAACCACCATTACCAGAGTATCCTCCTGCTCCACCACCACCCACGGATGATCCAGTGTCGCTTATACTACTTCTATTACCATCTCCTCCATTACCACCATATCCACCTCCATCTCCTGCCCAGCCACCGCCTTCTCCACCGTAGCCAGGTCTGTTGGCAGAACCCCATCTATTACGTCCTGTTCCACCGCCTCCTTGACCCCAAACAGTATTAGTGTTTATAAAATATGAATCTCCACCATTATCAGAATAATTTCCATTCCACTGTCCATTACCGCCATCACCAACTTGTACATAATATGACTGACCTGGTACTACAGTAATTGAGTTCTTCCATCCTAATCCACCTCCACCACCAGCACCAGATTCATCTCTAGTAGATCCTCCTCCACCACCAACAGCAACTACGGAAACAGAGTTTACTCCGTCTGGTGCTGTCCACCAATAACCACCTGGATTAGTATACTCTTGCTGTCCTACAGCAGATTGAGAACCACCAGAACCAGATGTAATTGTTGCTTTAGCGAATCCTATTGGCATTATGTGAACTCCTGACCACCTACAAATCCAAACCAAGAACTACCACCAGACACAGTAGATAATGATATAACATCACTTGCATTCTGTGTAGATACCATAGTAGGTCCACTACCACCTGGCCATTTAGTATTTGCTGGCCAATTAATAGTATATTGTGTATTAGTTGCAGCAGTGAATATAAAGGTTAACGTTACTGAACGTGATCCTGTTGGTAATGAAATATTAAATGTAGTTATATTAGCATCTAATGCTACAGTAAACACTGATGCTACTGTTGCATCAATGTCTAACACATTAGATCCACTAATGGCAACGTTAGTTACTGCTTCATCAAAGGATCCATTTATTCTCAATGGATTGTTAAGTGTTGCTAGTGTTGGTTCTATGAGTAATTCACTATTAGAACCAAGTTTTAAATCTATACTTGGTGCTGTTGAATCATTATTAACAAGTGTTACTGCACCACCATCATTATGAATTGTAAATGGTTCTGTACGTAATGAATTCTTATGTAAATGTACACCAGACAGCTGTGCTTGTGCAGTGTTAGGATGTACTTCTATGTAAGTACCCTTAGCAGTAGTATGGTCTGCTCTAAACCTACCCACAACAATATCAGCATCTTGTGCTATTGTTCTTACGTCTAATGCTGTTGCAGGTGCTGATGCATTAATACCAACCCTATCAGTAGTATCATCAAATATCAATCCACCTGTCTTAATATTAAGACCAGTAGATGCTGCAAGATTAGTTACTGATATGTCATTAGGTAATCTAGCATTATCAAATTGAGCTGATGTTACCTGTGTTGCTGCTATATTATATGTTAATTGATTAGCACCCTCAAAGAATGAGGTAGCACGACAATTACCATTAATATCTACTGTGGGAGTATGAGCAGTTCCAGTTACATTAATATTTGGAACATTAAGTATATCTGATGTATCATCGTAAGTAAATGCAGCCTCACCAGCAAGTGCGAGTCCATCCTTCCACTGTATTTGATTACTACCAGTACCACCTGGTTGTAGTCCACCAGCAAGACCACCAGAAGCAAATAGATTCCAGTTAGCAGTATCTACAGTACCAGTAACTGATGGTATCTGGTTAGTATTATCTGCTATTGCAATATATGCACTAATAGTTGACCCGTCATCATAATGGACAAGATCATCTGTTGTATATGCAGTAGAATTAGACCATAATCCTTGCCAGGTAAGTTTAATCTTACCAACGTCTATTGTGAATTCTGCCATTACCTTACAGTGACGATGAGATGCCCACTACTATCTATATTGAAAACCAGCCCCGCAGGTGCGAAAAACTGATGAGTATTGAGTGGGTTTGAATACTCTGTGTATGATATGTTTGTAGACCTTCCTGATTTAATTACAGTAAGATTAGATTGTGTTGATGTTGGTTTCTGGATTATATAATAATCACCAGCATCACCAGACTCTTTCCAATTAACACCATTGTATGTCTTGAGTGTATCTTCAGAAGTATTGTAGAATATCTGTCCATTAATAGGAGTAGAAGGATCTACAGCACCAGATATGTCTATCTTATCCGAAGTCACAGCATTGTCAGCTAACTTATGAGTTGTGACATTCAAATTACGAATGGTGTCAGTTACAACTGCTTCAGAACCAATAGTACTATTTAACTTGACATCTGTTACAGAATCATCTGCAAGTGATGCACTAGCATCGATTCCACCTACATTAATTTTAGCCGATGTAATTGTGTTATCAGCTAGTTTTTCATTTGTAACTGACAAGTTAATAATTTTGGTAGTCGAGACTGACAAGTCATCAAGCGTATCCGTCTGGACTCTTGTGAAGTCCTGTAGAGTACCAGTTGCAGTTGCAGGAGACTGAAATAAGAAAGCTGCTGAGTATGCAGACCAGATACTTCCATTGTAATACCTTGTTCTAACGTAGTAATTAGTTGATGGACGGATAGAATCAGTTGGAATTGGAAATGTAGTTTTGTTTACACTGTCATCTGTGGCAACAATAACCACATTAGTGAATCCAGCATCAGTTGCTACTTGCCAATCACTATAAGTATGTGTCTGTCCAGTACCTTGTGTTGCAACAAAGGTAGATGAAACTACATCCATTCTATCATAAATGGAAGACTCTGTGATACTTGTTACAAATGGACACTGTATCTCACCAGGAACATCAACAGTAGTGAAGTATATTGGTTCAGAATATTCTGAATACCAAGTAACATTCTGTAAATCAACATACTGATATCTTACACGTACATAATATGTTCTACCTTCCTCTAGTACACCATTACCAATGGTAAGAGTTGTCTTATTATTAATATCATTAAGAGATTGATATATCAATCCACTAGTGTTACTTATCTGTGATGATGTAGTACCTACAGCACCTGGAGGTGTATTAGAACTACTACCAAATGTAGGAGTATAAGCAACTTGCCACGTAGATGATACGTGTGTTGCATTATTACTACCAACAAAAGTAGATGAAGTAAATGTTGGAGTTAAACTATTACCAGACGATGCATTTGCAGGTGTTAGAATAGATGGTCTATCAATCTGAGGGTTAACATTAGTCTGTGTATCCGTATAGAATGAAGTAGAATCAGACCACTGAGAATACTGTCCTAAATTATCTTTATATCTTACTCGTACATAGTATAATGTATCGTGTGTTAATGCTATACCAGAAGCTGTCCACTGTGTAAGTGCAGACGGGCTATCCAATAACTCTGCAAATATACTACTAAAGTTTTGTGCTGTAGATATCTGCCAATCAGTTCTACTATGTGTATTAACACCACTATATGCAGATGATGCAATAATAGGTTCTAAAGAAGTTGGTGAATTAATAGTTATTGTTGGTGTACTAATCTGTGCACCAGTATTAAACTCTGCTACCTGAGACCAGTTAGATATATTACCAAGAGTATCACGATGACGAACACGTATATAATACGTATTATTTGATGTCAACGTTGATGCTGGTACTGTCAATTGTGTTATATTAACCGTATCATTTTGGTTATACACAAACGAAGCAGACTCAAAACCATTAGAGGTATTGATCTGCCAATCAGTTGATTGATGTGTGCCAGGAGCAACCCCATCAGTTGTCACTGCATAAAATGCAGTCGAAACCACGGTTGGTGTCAACGAACTTGGTGATGGGATATTTCCGACAGCTGGTGGGAATACTAGTGCCATTAGTTTAGTCTATTTTATGAGCAAGTAGGGTTACAATCACCTAAGTATGAATAAAGAATTGGCCAAGGTGCTGGAACTTGGAAGTCCA